>ERZ773264.171-NODE-171-length-95657-cov-6.602341_pt1 | contig 95657 bp, 83 predicted proteins | sample MGYA00511910_ERZ773264 | MGnify/ENA primary metagenome ERZ773264 (study PRJEB29015, sample SAMEA2737739) | human gut metagenome | biome: human gut; feature: human-associated habitat; material: faeces | place: China | collected 2012 ...
GTGCAGCAGTTTTTCAAAAATGCTGCCGAGGTGTGGGCGAGTAGCCCACATTTGCAAAGCAAATTTGTTTTTGAGATTTGGCTTTCCTGCTGAAATCGCATTTTTGAAACCATCCAATTCAAATAAAGTTAAATGATGAGAATCAAGGTTACAAATTCAGACAAGGCAACGGGGCGATTGCAGCATGCTGGTAGGCAAAAGCAGGGGTGGAACCCCCTTTTGCCGGACAGGAAAGACCGTTTTCTCTAAGAAGAACAAGCTATTTGTGTATGACTTGACCAGCTGGGGATGTGCCCCAGCCTTGCCGAACCAGATGCAGTTCGTTTCCCCAAGCCCCCTGTTTCATAGCAACCATTGTCCCAAATAAACAACTATTCCGCCTTTTCCTCCACCGCTTCCAACTGACTTACCAAGCAATCCAGCTGGCAGGCAACTGTTCCCGAGTGCCCATCCTCCTGAATCCGATACTGGGACAGCTGACACATCCGATACCGCACGCCATCCAATACCGCTGTAAACGTGGTCTGTTCCTGCAACGTCGTTTCCAGAGTCAGCAGCAATTCCGCTGGTGGGTCTGTCCGCAGAAATCGCCCTTCCATGTGTAGCACTCTAGAACGAATCGCCTGATTGGTAAAGACCGACATTCCAGCAGTGGTGGTTTGTTCTGCAAATTTCCGGATACCCGTGAGTTGATATTGCTCTACATAAAAAATATGCGAACCGATTGAAACCGGAAACGTTCGTTTTTCTTGAACGGTGCAAGTATATGCCATCAAACATCCTCCTTTGCAGCAGCCTGTTCTGTTTCAGACTGAAAGAATCCGAACAGTTGACAGGTTGCAGTAATGGTTTGCCGATTGAGTAGGCGGTCTGTTTTGGGTGCAGAAAGCTGAACCGTTTGCAGATTCTGTTGCTGCATGAGCACTGGCAAAATCTCCGCTGTGAATCTTCCAGATAATTCCGCAGCATGCGTTTCGATTGGCATCAGTAGCGTAACCGCAACCGTTGCAGAAAAAGGAACGGTTTCCTGTTCGCTGCGAAAAACAGGTGCTTCTGTCTGGCAAGCCTGTAAATTCAGCACGACGAATGGAGTGGCTTTCTGAGCAGCTGGCATGTGATCATATGCCAGATAAACCGGCATCGGCAGTGCCTGTAGCTGGTTCTGTAGATGGTTTAGAATTTGCAGCATCTTCTTCGCTTTGCTCCTCTCTGTTGAGATGGGTTCGTTGAAAATAAAACTGTCGGTCAAGCAGCATCGGGCTGCACATCTGCTGGTACTGTTCCCGCAGCTTTCGAGCAGCTGTAATCTGATGACTGCGGTCGGCTTGTCGTGGAGTTGTTCCGGCATAGGTGCAGGCAGTCTGCTCTTTGGTTGCCAGTAAAATTTGATAAGATTCATTGGCAATTGCCGCTGCCAGCAATTGCAGCGGCTGTAAAGTTGGGTCTACATTGGGCTTTAAAGCATCCGTGACAGTGGTCACCGCTGTGGAAATGAGTGCCTCATAGGGCTGTATATCGTCCAACTGTGTCAACATCTGAAAAAAGCATCGAACCTGTTCCAATTTCATTCGTTCCCACCCCCATTATTTCATTTGAAACTGCTGTAAGCTGGCAGCAGTTTTTGCTTTTTCTTCTGCTGGCTGTAACTGCGAATTGCCCGTAGAATGCACCTCGTTTCGCAGCTGCTGCCGCAAATCCAGCAGTTCCGGAAATGTCATTCGTTCTGCTGCCTGTAATAGGCTTTTCTGCAATGGCTGTCCGCTGAGATAACAGAGCGTTACCAACTCTTTGCGAATGTCTTCTTCCGCAGCAGAAAGTTGAGCCTGCTGGCTCTGTAGCTGCTTCTGAAGAACGGTGATCCGGTCGTTGTCAGCAGAACCGCCATACTGTTTTGTTACGCCTGCATTTCGCTGAGCCGGAACAGCAACAAAACTCCATTCATAGGCATCCGTAATATCAGATAAAATCGTGTGGCAGAGCATACCCTGATAAAGTTCTCCCTGTACATGGGGGCAGCCCGTCAATCGGCGGTCTTTTCCGCAGATGGAGCAGGTGTGGGAATGGGCACTGCAAGAAATGCTGACTTCTTTTTTGATGCCAGCATCAATTTCACGGATGAAATCTGCATTCCCAGCAGTTCGTACCATATAGGCATTTGCTTTCAGACAGGTATAGGGAATGCCTGTGCTGGTCAGCTGTTCCGGATGTGTTTCCAGACGGGTGGAAAAAATACGGGCAGTCTGGTTTTTTCCAGATGGGTCGTGGTCAAAGATGCCTGTTTTTCCGACAAACAGCGTTTTCAGTGTTTCCAGAGCGGAATCTGAAAACCGTTCAAAATCTCGGTCAACTTCATTATCACAGAGCAGAACGTCCAACAAATAGACTTCATCCAAAGTGTGGGTTCTGCGGGTAAACTGGTTCAGTTCCTGTAACAAAGCATCCTGATTCTGTTGTGTAAAATCCATACAAACAACCTCCTAAAAAGTTTTGGTTTCATATCAAGCCGCAGGCAAATGAAAAGTTTTTTGATCCAACAATTTTTCAAAAATGTTGGCGAGGTGTGGGCGAGTAGCCCACATTTGCGAAGCAAATTTTATTGGTATCCAATTTGCAATTTGTTTTCCCTGTTGCAATCGCACATTTTTAAACTTTCCCGTTCGAATTTGAAAAATCAGGGAGAAACAAAGGCAAAAATTCAAGCAAGGCAACGGGGCGATTGCAGCACGCTGGCAGGCAAAAGCAGGGGTGGAACCCCCTTTTGCCGGACGGTTCAGACCGCTTTCCCGAAGAGCATTTTCTCATTGCTTTCTATATTGCCTTAAAAACATTCTCCATGAAAAATACCCACCCACCCAACCCATACAGTAAAAGAATTAAACCGTCATCTTATGAACCGCATTTTTGGTCAGAACGCGGAAACCGCACTGGAGCGAAACCGAGATGGCTTCCAGCTGATTTTCAATCAGACGATCTGTTTCCAGAATCAAGTTCGAGCCAGTCACCATTTCAAGGGCAAAATTCTTGTCTACGCCCAAAATGACAGTGTCGCTCATCTGCGGAACTTTGCACAGAATTGTGCCGAATGGCAGCCGAACTTGTCCCTGTTCCACCGGTACAACATCTTCCATTTCACTCATAGCGAGGATGGCAGCGGCATTCTTCGGGGAAACCAGCAGCAGATTCATGTCATAAGTACTGAATTTTCCGTAGAGGGTGGCGAGGTCGCTGTAAGCCAACGCACTGCCAGCCTTTGCAGTGGTAGAACCAACCGTAGTGGTCAGCGTTGTAATTGCCTGCTGCATCAAAGCCTGTCCCAGCTGCATACCGACACTCTTCAGGAGCACAGCAAACACATCCAACCGCTGTCGGCGAACGGCTTCATAAGAAGCCTTTACCAGTCTGCCGTACTTGTTCAAAGTCAGGGCAGTGGTTGCCTCCAAAATGGTGGAGCTGGTCATTGCTGCCCCCTGTGCAACTGTTCCGTATGCATCGGTTTCCGTGATGGTGCAGCCCAGATACTGACTGCTGTCCGTGTGGGTTTCCACAGCGGTCAAATCAGACAACATGGAAGCGTCAATGCCCTGCTGTACAGCACGGCGAACAAATTCCGGGAACAGCACTGCACTTTCCGTACTGGTAAAGAACTTTTCCACCCGGTCGCACTGTGCACCGCTGATGCGGATATCGAACCGCTTCAGCTGCCGTTCGTAGGCATCCAACCCAGCGAGTGGGGTATCTGCATACTGTGCAGACGGGTCGAGTGCTTCCAGAGCCTGTACAAAGCTCTTGTTGGTCAGATGATACAAACCCTTTTCCAATTTCAAATTCTGATACATAAAACAATCTCCTTTTTTGATTTAATTTTTTTGCAGGTTCTGTTCAATCTGCATGGCTTGTGCCGTATGCAAGCGAGCAAGAGCCTGTTCGGTTTCATCCTGTAAGTTGATGGTATCCCATTCCACGGAAATCTCTGCTGTAGAGCCGATGGTACGCAGAAAAGCGGTGCAAATCTGCTGAATGACGGGGGTCAATAGCCGGCGGTAATATTCCAGTTCGGAAGTCAAAATATCTGCCTGCTGGGTGCTCATTCGTTCTGTGGAAGACCAGTTCAGCCCGAGCAGAAACGGCGGAATCGAAAGCTTGGAAACAATCTGTTCCAACAGCTGCCGAACGGGGATTTCTGTGTCCAGCAGGGGATTTTCTGCACCAATGACTTTGATGTCCACATCACCAGCACAGATAAAATCTCGAACTTCTCCGCTGGAACTGTCCCGCATGCCGGCAGCCCATTCTTTTGCAATGGCTTTCACCCGTTCGGTAGTATATGCCCGTTCAGTCGGGTCATTCGAGGGGTGATAGGTGACTGCATAGCGGATATTGCCGATGCGGTCATAATTCTGCCCGATGCATTCATAAATGCGGAGCAGGATACTGCAAAGAGCCGGAATGCCATGCAGAATAGAAACGCCGTAAATCTGCCCAGCTGGCGGATGCAACGCACAGAACAGCAGCCGTTCCGGATGGGGCAGCGGTCGTTCTTCAGGCGAGCCGTCTGTCATTCGCAGAAAGAAGGCTCTGCCGGATTTTCCGGGCTTGAGGCAGACCAGATCGGGTTCTGCACAGTGCAGCCCAGTGATGCATCTGCGGCGGCTGTCAACGAGCAACTCTCCGAGGGCATTGCCACAGGTGAGCAGGCTGTCGAGAAAGCGGTCGGTAAAACTCTGTAAGCCCTGACTGCTGAAATCGCAGGGGATCTGTTGAACAAACGCATCCAACTGCTTTTGAACAGACGGGTCAGAAGCAATGACAGAGTAGCTGCCTGCTAGCCGAATGATTTTGCTCAGAGCAGCGTCAATAATCGGAACAGCATAGCGAAGCTGCCGATAGAGTTGCTGTGCAGTTTCGTCCTGTCGGAGCAGGGAGAAATCCCGATGCTGTTGCCGTTCTGCAGAGATGAGAACAGAGGGAGCAGCGGCAGGTTTTTTTCGATGAAAAAGTGACAGGGAAAACACCTCCTTTTTGAACTAAAAAGTTTTTCGGTGCAGCAGTTTTTCAAAAATGCTGCCGAGGTGTGGGCGAGTAGCCCACATTTGCGGGCAAATTACATTTTGCAGTTTGGTTTTCCTAAGAGTAGTATTTTGCAAATGTCATGCTAACGGAGAATCTCGCTGAAACTGCATCCATGCCTCACCTCCTTCCAATGGCAGCCGTAAAGAAATCATCTTCTGCTTTCCGGCGAAGTACCGTAGAAACGAAATACCGGACATCATCCATCGCATGGTCAAACTCTTTTTTGGGAGCATCTCCATGTCGAGCATCTTCCCAACAATACATCCCGAATTCTCGCAGCGTGTCAGTGCAGGCAGCAGAAAAACGAATTCGTTCCTGCTGCAAAGCCGTGCTGACTCGCTGAATCCCAGCCAAAACGTCATTGTCTGCCCGAATCACTCGAAATCGTCCGTGCTGAGCAATGCAGGCAATCATGCTGGCAGCGGACGGGTCAATGATAACCGCTTCAATGGTTCGATTTCCAGCAAGGGATTCCAATGCTGTATAATGGGCTTCATCCGTACGGGAACAGCCTTCTTTTCGGGCATCGTAATAATATTCCTGCAAACGATACCAGATTTGGTCTGTTTTGCAGTAGCCCCAAAGCCCGAAAGAGGAGGGGTTGACCGTTCCATAATCGCACGAAATATAGAACTGTTCGCATTCTGGTGCATTTGCAACCACATGCCGTTCTTTAGAGAACATCGGATAAACCACACCGCTGGAAACCGTCCATTTTCCCAATACAAAGCGGTCGTAAAAAATACCGCTGTAAAGCCGTTCGTATCGTTGCCGAACCCGTTCGCTCAGTCCCGGATTGTCTGCCATGGTGAAGTGCAGATATAACGCCCGTTTCTGTGCTGCCTTTTGAATCCATTCCCGATAAAACCAATGGTAAGGATGGTCGGGATTGCAGTTAAACCACATCTTTGCAGTGTGCAAACTGCATCGTGCCAATGCCTGTTCGACAAAGGTTCTTGGCATCAGTGCGACTTCATCCAAAAAAACACCGCCCAGTGTAATTCCCTGAATCAGGGCTGCACTGCTTTCATCTTTTCCGCCGAACAGATAAAACCGATTGCTGCGGTTGCCGAGAGCAATTTCCACATAGTTGCGGCTGCTCTTTTCTGTGCAGGAAAATCCGAGTGTTTGCAGAGTCTGCAATAGCGGTGTTACCACATTTCGCCGTAAGGCAGTAATGGTTTTTCCGCAGAGTGCAAAGGCAGTGCCTTGAAAGCAAGTGGTTGCCCAGCAGACAAATCCCAGCGACATACAGACGGTTTTCCCACTCCGAACAGCTCCATCACAGATAATCGCATCATAATCCCGATACTGTGGCAATGCCCACCAGCGTAAAGCCAGTTTTTGTTTCGGGGAGAACGGTTTAAACGCTGTCTGCATGGGCAGTTCCTCCCGTCAAGGCGGTGAGCAGGGCATCTGCTTGGGATTGTGTTTCTGTCCGGCTGGCATAGGTCAGCATCTGTTCCATTGCCTTTTGTCGGTCACAGAGTTTGATTTCAACACCGCCGTTTTTATCCCGTTTGATTTCGGTCACATTGAACAAGTCCAGCTTGGCGAGTTCCTCCGGAGAGAGGTTATCTGCGGAGAAAATCAGCTTTGCAGCATCGTTGCAGCTGCCGAATGCCAGTCGTTCAAGTCCTGCCAGAACTTGCGGAATGGGACTGCGGAGGGAAAGGGATTTCAGCACACTTTGAATCAGTTCCCGACAGTCCGCCCGCTGTAACAGCAGGACACCTCGTTCCAATGCTTCTTCTTGTGGGTAGCCGGCGTGCAGGGCTGCTTCTTGGACATTACAAAGCATTGCATACCAGATACAGAAGCAGCGTTCCTGCGGTCGAATCGTTCGTTTTGCCATAATACATCATCACTCCTTTCTTTGCTTTGGAGAGGGCTTGAATGGATTCAGAGGAAAAAGCCCTTTCACTATACAGCGATTTTCGGGAAAAACTTGTACGCAAACGTACAAGTTGCAACACGGTTTTACAATTTGTACATATTTTTTGTAAGAATCACAAAAACAAGACCTCGATTTTTGTGCAGAATAACACTATTTTACGAGATACATTTTTATAAAAAATATTTCAATAATCGTTGCAAAAAACGAGCCGCAGGCAACCAAAAAGTTTTTCGGTGCAGCAGTTTTTCAAAAATGCTGCCGAGGTGTGGGCGAGTAGCCCATGTTTGCGAAGCAAATGAAACTTTCGGGAGGTTTCCCTAGAAATTATATTTCATGAAATCAGAACAGTTCCAACAAAATGCACCGCACAGCATTGTCGCAACGCATAAAATATGCTATAATAGAACCAACCTTTTTTCACACAAAGAATGAAGGAAACAACAAGACAGATAGGATTTGAATCAATATGAATCAATATACCGTCATTGGCATTCTCGCCCATGTAGATGCCGGAAAAACAACGCTTTCGGAGGCATTGCTGTTTCAAGCAGGTGTCATCCGAAAACAGGGTAGAGTCGACCATAAAGATGCTTTTCTAGATACCAACCCACTGGAACGGGAGCGAGGCATTACCATCTTTTCCAAGCAAGCCATCCTGCCCCTGCCGGAAAAGACCATCACCCTGCTGGACACGCCGGGGCATGTCGATTTTTCTGCTGAAACAGAACGAACCTTGCAGGTATTAGATGCTGCCATTTTGGTCATCAGCGGTCTGGATGGCGTACAGAGCCACACCGAAACGCTCTGGCAACTGTTGCAGCAGTATCATATCCCAACCTTTTTATTTCTCAATAAAATGGACTTGTCCCCCTATTCCGAAGCAGAACTGCTCACACAGCTACAGGAAAAATTATCGCCGCACTGCCTTTCTTTCACACAGAAAGATGCAGCCTTTTATGAAGCTGCTGCTCTTGCAGAGGAAGCCTGTTTGCAACAATATCTGGAAACAGAGCAGATTTCCGATGACCTGCTTCGCACTGCCATTGCAAACCGCACCTTGTTCCCCTGTTGGTTTGGCTCTGCTCTGAAACAGCAGGGCATTGCAGACTTTTTAAATCTGCTGGACAAATATGCTCCAACTGTTTCGGAGCAGCCTACATTTGGAGCAAAGGTGTATAAGATTACCGAGGACGAATCTGGCAACCGTCTGACGCATCTGAAAATCACTGGCGGAACGCTGCACGTGCGGGATAAATTGCCGAGCGGTGAAAAAATCACGCAAATTCGTCTTTATAATGGTGTAAAGTTTCAAACCGTCGATGCTGTCACCAGCGGTATGGTGTGTGCCATTACTGGATTGTCAAAAACTTATGCTGGGCAGGGGCTGGGAAAAGAACATGATACCGCACCGCCGACCCTTGCCCCCGTGTTGTCCTATCGGGTGCAGATACCGCCGTCTTTGGATGTTCATAAAGTATTAGAAAATATGCGGAAACTGGAGCAGGAAGACCCGCAGCTGCAAGTGCGATGGAACGAGCAGCTGCAAGAAATATCCGTTCGCCTGATGGGAGAAATTCAGCTTGCTGTCTTGCAACGATTGATGTTAGAGCGGTTTTCCATGCCGATTTCTTTTGATAGCGGTAGCATTGCCTATCGGGAAACCATTCAAAAACCAGTAGAAGGCGTTGGACACTACGAGCCGCTCCGGCATTATGCAGAGGTGCATCTATTATTAGAGCCATTGCCAACGGGTAGCGGTTTACAGTTTGCAGCTGCTTGCAGAGAAGATGACTTAGACCGCAACTGGCAACGGCTTGTTCTGACACATTTACAGGAAAAAACACACGGCGGTGTGCTGATGAATGCTCCGATTACCGATATGAAAATCACATTGATTGCCGGAAAAGCACACGTCAAGCATACCGAGGGCGGTGACTTTCGGCAGGCAACCTATCGTGCTCTCCGGCAGGGATTACTTTCTACAGAAAGTGTCTTATTAGAGCCGTGGTATCAATTCCGCTTGACGATTCCAACGGAATGTGTTGGCAGAGCGATTGCAGATTTACAGCATATGTCTGCCACTTTTTCTGCTCCGGAGCAGGCAACGCCAACGACACAGGTTTTGCAGGGAACAGCTCCGGTTTCTGAACTGCGAACCTATTCAGAAACCGTTGTCGCCTATACCAAGGGGAAAGGTCGGCTGTTCTGTCAGATGAAAGGATATTTCCCCTGCCACAATACAGAAGAAGTGCTGGAACAGGTTTCTTATGACGGAGCGAACGATCCGGAAAACTCTGGGGATTCCATTTTCTGTTCCCATGGAGCAGGGGTATTGGTCAAGTGGGATGATGTGCCGAAGCATATGCATTTGCCCTATGCCTATGAGGCAGAACAGAAAGCAGAATTGACCACTCCCATACAGCTTGCCCGACAGGCGGAGCGATACCGCAGCCGGTTAGAAGAAGACCAAGAATTGCTGGGCTGGTTTGAGCGAACTTACGGAAAAATTCAGAGAGATCCTCGCCAAGCACTGGACAGGCTGCCGGATGATGGGACGGAAACTGCAAAAACAGTTTCGTTACAGCCGTTAAAAACGGGAGATGTTTATTTGTTGGTAGATGGTTATAATGTCATTCATGCATGGGATTCCTTGAAACAGTATCTGCCCGACCATCTGGAACTAGCACGAAAACAATTAAGTGATTGGCTCTGTAATTATCAGGGTTTTCGGCAGTGTCAAGTAATTTTGGTTTTTGATGCGTATCAGGTAAAGGGTGGACGGGAACATGTGGAGCAATATCATAACATTCATATTGTCTATACCAAGGAAGCAGAAACCGCAGATGCCTATATCGAGCGAACAACTTATGATTTAGCGAAAGAACGGCGGGTACGGGTTGTAACTTCTGATGGATTGGAGCAGCGAATTATTTTAGGAAATGGAGCATGTCGGGTATCTGCCGCAGAATTTGAGAAAGAGTTGAAAGAAGTAGAGCAGGCAATACAGTCGTACTTACAAAGCGGACATCACCCCAGCAATCATATCACCATGAAATAAATGATATTACGTATTAAAAAACGAGCCACAGGCAACCAAAAAGTTTTTCGGTGCAGCAGTTTTTCAAAAATGCTGCCGAGGTGTGGGCGAGCAGCCCACGTTTGCGAAGCAAATGAAACTGTACAATGAGATGAAACGAAAATCTAGGAGAGAACCGCAAAGAATCGCAATTGCCTTAAAAATAGAGAGGTTGTAATGAGAGATAAGGTTTCAGGTGCAATTGCGATTCCCAGGCAAGCTGGGGATGTGCCCCAGCCTTGCCGAACCGGATTCGGGAGGTTTTCCTAAGAGCAGCATTTTGTATAAACCGCTCCCCTCACAAAACATTCCTCCATTCTCCGAAAGCACCTTGCAATCTGATAGGTTTTGTGGTATAATGAAACAATTATACAGAAACGATTGTACCGAGAATCGGAAAGGAGGAAACCAACTTGAAAATTTCAACCAAAGGTCGCTATGCACTGCGGATGATGCTGGATCTTGCCATCCATCAAAACGATGGATTTGTTTCGCTGAAAGACATTGCAGACCGGCAGGGCATTTCCAAGAAATATCTGGAACAGATTGTCCCGCTTTTAAACCGCACGGGTATGCTGCGAACAAATCGAGGCTATCAGGGTGGCTATCGGCTTGCAAAATCGCCGGATGCCTATACGGTCGGGGAGATTTTACGCCTGACAGAAGGTGACCTTGCCCCTGTTGCCTGTCTGCAGGGGGATATTGTCAACTGTGAACGTGCCGACCATTGTATCACGCTGCCTGTCTGGAAAGGGCTGTATCATGTCATCAACGACTATCTCGACCATATCACCTTGCAGGATGTCTTGAACCAAGCACCAGAACAGGGCGGCGTGTTCTGTATTTAATCATTCATCTTCCGAAAAACAAGAAAAACCGGCATTTTTTTGAAAAATGCCGGCTTTTTCTAACCAAAGGCAGAAAAAGAATCTTATGTATCTGTATGATTGCCCGAAATCGTGGGATGCTAATGCCATCTTGACGGAAAAAACAGGGATTGTATGGGGCAGCATGGGCACAAAACTATTAAACTTGTATAATAATTTGTTAAAAATAGAAGTGTTATTGTGCAGTCCTACAAATTTTCCAAAACTGCTTGACAATTTACTGGAATCGTGCTAAATTTATATTAGCACTCAGAGAGAATGAGTGCTAACACTTAAAAACAAAAGCTGCCAGCGAAGCAGAGAGAAAGGAGCGATCAGATTGGATGCCAGAAAGAAAAACGTGCTGCTTGCAGTGGTAGAAGCGTATATTCAAACAGGCGAGCCGGTCGGGTCGAAAATGATTTCTCAGCTGCCGCAAATTCATGTATCCGCCGCAACCGTGCGGAATGATATGGCGGTGTTGGAGGAGCTGGGCTATTTGGAACAGCCGCATACCTCCGCCGGCAGAGTCCCCACATACAGCGGATATCGGTTTTATATTGATGAGGTAGTAGAACAAGGTTCGCTGCCGGATGCCGAACGGAAGCGTTTGGATGCGATGCTGGGGGATGAATCCCAGCTGACCGAAGATCTGCTGATTCAGAGTGCCACCACTGCACTTTCAGAAGTAACGAAATGTGCCACTGTGGTTTCTGATTTTGCACCGAAATATTCTGTCATTTCCAAGGTGGAAGTCATCCCGACCGGAAAACGGCTCTATGTCGTCCTGCTGATTACCTCAAACGGTACGATTAAAAATAAAGCTTGCCGATTGGAATTTGACTTGACCGAAGAAAATATGCAGTTCTTCCGGAACTTCATGGAAGAAAACTTGCAGGGCGTTTCCATTTCGGATTTATCCGAAGAACGCATGGAACAAATGATTACCGCCGTGAGTGCTTATATGATGGCATTGTCACCGCTGGTACAGGGCGTTTGTGAAATGTCCCGGGATTTGCAGAAGAATAAGGTTTATGTCAGCGGAGAACAAAACTTGCTCTCCTGTCAGGATTTAAACCAAGCAGAAGTGGTGCAGTTTATTTCCCACAAAAATGAATTGCGTGGGCTGCTGGATGATTCGTTCAAAGGCATTAAAGTGGTCTTTGGCGAAGAGGGTGACCGATTCGTCATCGGCAATTCCAGCATGATTGTTTCGAAGTACCAAAAGGGAGAACAAGCGGTCGGGTCGCTGGGCATCATTGGGCCAATGCGACTGGATTATGCGAAGATTATTCCTTATATTGAATATTTTACCGAAAAGCTTTCGCATCTGATTTCCGAAGAGGATGACGAAGCGGACAACGAATAGGAGGGACGCTGAATGGAACCGAATACGGAAAAGAATCAACAGGCGGAAGCACAAGAAACCGCACAAGAAACCGCACAGGAAACCGCAAAAACGGCAGAAGCAACAGCAGCAGAAGAAACCACCGCAACAGAATCTGCTGAACAGCCGGAAACCGCAGCAGCGGAAGCGGAATCTACAACGGAAGAAGATCAGCATATGAAGAAGAAGGAGCTGAAAGCAGCACTGGAAAAAGCCGAAGCAGCGTTGGCAGATCACAAGGATCAGCACTTGCGGCTGATGGCAGAATACCAGAACTACCGAAATCGTACAACCGAAGAAAAGAAAAAGATTTATGGCGATGCGAAAGCAGATTGCATCAAGTCACTGCTGACCGTCGTTGATACATTTGAACGTGCCATGGATGCAGCGTGCAGTGATGAAACCTATAAGAAGGGCATTGAAATGACGTTCAGCCAGCTGCAAAAGGCACTGGAACAGATGGGTGTCAAGGAAATTGCAGAAGTTGGCGTTGAATTTGACCCGAATCTGCACAACGCCATCAAGCAGATGGATGACACCGATTTTGAAGAAAACAAGGTTTGCCAGATTTACCAGAAGGGTTACCTGCTGGGAGATCGGCTGATTCGTCCGGCAATGGTTGCAGTTTCTGTATAGAAACCAGCTGCCGTCTGCAAAGCGGCAGAATCCACTACCGAGCAGCCGGAAGCAACCGCTTCCGAACAACACGCTGAATAAGCGTTTTTGATAAAGGTTCGCTGCGGAAGCAGCAAGAAGAATCCACAATTTCAAATAAGCATTGTTACTTCGTTCAGCAACCTGAACGAATGAGGAAAGGAAGATTTTATTATGGGAAAGATTATTGGTATTGACTTGGGTACAACAAACTCTTGCGTCGCTGTTATGGAAGGCGGCAACGCAGTCGTAATTCCGAACGCAGAAGGTGCAAGAACCACCCCATCTGTTGTTGGTTTCACCAAGAACGGCGAACGTCTGGTTGGTCAGGTTGCAAAGCGGCAGGCAGTTGCCAATCCGGAACGCACCATTTCCTCCATCAAGCGTCACATGGGTTCTGATTACAAGGTAGAAATTGATGGCAAGAAGTACACTCCGCAGGAAATCTCCGCAATGATTCTGCAAAAGCTGAAAGCAGATGCAGAAGCTTATCTGGGTGCTCCGGTAACAGAAGCTGTTATTACCGTTCCGGCATACTTCACCGATGCACAGCGTCAGGCAACCAAGGATGCAGGACAGATTGCAGGCTTGACCGTAAAGAGAATCATCAACGAACCGACCGCAGCAGCACTTTCTTATGGAATTGATAAGGAAGACGACCAGAAGGTTATGGTTTACGACCTCGGCGGTGGTACGTTCGATGTATCCATCATCGAAATGGGCGATGGTGTTCAGCAGGTACTGGCGACCGCTGGTAACAACCACCTCGGCGGTGATGACTTTGACCAGAGAATTATTGACTGGATCGTTTCTGAATTTAAGAAGACAGAAGGCATTGACCTTTCTACCGATAAGATGGTCATGCAGCGTTTGAAGGAAGCAGCAGAAAAGGCAAAGATTGAATTGTCTGCAACCACTTCTTCCAACATCAACTTGCCGTTCATCACCGCAGATGCAACTGGCCCGAAGCATTTGGATATGACTTTGACCGTTGCAAAGTTCAACGAACTGACCAAGGATTTGGTTGAAGCAACCATGGGTCCGGTAAAGCAGGCATTGTCTGACAGTGGTCTGAGCAGTTCTGAACTGAACAAGGTTCTGATGGTTGGTGGTTCTTCCAGAATCCCGGCTGTACAGGAAGCCGTTCGCCGGATGCTGGGCAAAGAACCGTTCAAGGGCATTAATCCGGATGAATGCGTTGCATTGGGTGCAGCATATCAGGGCGGCGTTCTCGGCGGCGATGTTAAGGACGGTCTGCTGCTGTTGGATGTAACGCCGTTGTCTTTGGGTCTGGAAACCATGGGCGGTGTTTGCACCAAGATTATTGAAAGAAATACCACCATCCCGACCAAGAAGAGCCAGATTTTCTCCACTGCTGCGGATAACCAGACAGCTGTAGATATCAACGTTCTGCAGGGCGAACGGGAATTTGCAAAGGATAACAAGCAGCTGGGTACGTTCCGTCTGGATGGTATCGCACCGGCTCGGCGTGGTGTTCCGCAGATCGAAGTTACGTTCGATATTGACGCAAACGGTATCGTACACGTTTCCGCAAAGGATTTGGGTACTGGTAAGGAACAGAACATCACCATTACTTCTTCTACCAACATGTCCAAGGAAGACATCGACAAGGCTGTTAAGGAAGCAGAAGCTTATGCAGAAGAAGACAAGAAGCGGAAGGACGAAGTTGACACCAAGAACAACGCTGAAAACATGGTAATGCAGTGCGAAAGTACTTTGGAAGAACTGGGCGACAAAGTTCCGGCTTCTGAAAAGTCTGACGTAGAGAGCAAGTGCAATGATCTGAAGGAAGCTCTGAAGGGAACGGATACTGCTCTGATTAAACAGAAGAGTGAAGATCTCCAGAAGGCTCTGTATGACCTGTCCTCTAAGCTGTATCAGCAGGCAGGCGGTGCACAGGGTAACCCGGATATGGGTGGTGCAGCAACTAACAATAGCACTGATAACGGCAGCACAAACAATGGCGGCGATGATGATGTCATTGACGCAGATTATAAGGAAGTTTAATTTCACAGAAACGTGAAAAAACGAACGGCATACGGGACGGATACACAGCATTCGTCCCGCATGTTGTGTTTTTAGTGAAATTTGGAAATTGCAGATTTTAAATAGCAGATATATTTGAATTGGAGTATCAAGAATAGAATGGAAGGAGCTGGGGACGATGGCAGAAGAAAAACGGGATTATTACGAAGTGCTGGGATTGCAGAAGGGTGCTTCAGAAGAGGAAATCAAAAAAGCCTTTAAGACCATGGCGAGAAAGTACCATCCGGATCTTCACCCAGGGGATAAAGAAGCAGAGGCAAAGTTTAAGGAAGTCAACGAAGCATATGGTGTTTTGTCAGATGCAGACAAACGGGCACGGTATGACCAGTTTGGGCATGCTGGTGTAGACCCGAACTTTGCCGGAGCTGGCGGCGGAGCAGGTGATTTCGGCGGCTTTGGCGACATGGGCGATATTTTCGAGAGCATTTTCGGTGGATTCGGCGGCTTTGGCGGCGGCGGTGGAAGAAGTGCCGCAGCAAATGCAAACGCACCAAGACGGGGCGGCGATATTCACAGCAATGTTCGGATTAGCTTTATGGAAGCTTGTCAGGGCGTAAAGAAAACCATCAGCTTTGCACATATGGATGCTTGTCCGCAGTGTCACGGAACAGGTGCGGACAGCAATACGAAAAAGCAGGTTTGTCCGGAATGCAATGGCCGAGGCAGTGTCAAGACCAATCAGCGGACACCATTTGGTGTAATTTCGAGCACCCGTGTATGTAGCCGTTGCGGTGGACGGGGTGAAATCGTTACCAACCCGTGCAGCAAGTGTAAAGGCAGCGGACGGATTCGTTCGACTGCAAATCTGGAATTGAACATTCCGGCAGGCATCAATGATGGTGAAACCATCCGTATTAGCGGAAAGGGCGATGCTGGCTTGAACGGTGGTTCTGCTGGTGATGTTTATGTAACAGTAGAAATGATGTCCCATCCGTTGTTTGAACGGGAGGGCAGCGATATTTATTGTGACATTCCGATTACCTATGCACAGGCAGTTTTAGGTGCAGAAATCACCGTGCCGACCATTGACGGCGATGTAAAGTACACCATTCCGGAGGGTACACAGAGCGGAACAAAATTCCGTCTGCGTGGCAAGGGTGTGAAACTGCTGCGACGGGATGCCCGTGGTGACCAGTATGTAACCGTGAATGTAGAAGTACCGAAGAAACTTTCGAAGAAGCAGAAAGAATTGCTGCAAGATTTCGATAATTCTTTGGATGAGAAGAATCACAGCAAACGGGAAAACTTTTTTGACAAGCTGAAACAGCTGCGTCGGAAATGAAGGAATCCGTTTTCGGGGAAAAAGAAACCGAAAACTTGAATGCAGAATATAAAAAAATCGCCTGCTCAACTAGAACGAGTTGAGCAGGCGGTTTTATATTACATTTTAGAGTGCTGCAAGATTTCGATAATTCTTTGGATGAAAAGAACCACAGTAAACGGGAAAACTTTTTTGACAAGCTGAAACAGCTGCATCGGAAAGGAAAGAATCCGTTTTCGTGGAAAAAGAAACCGAAAACTTGAACACAGAATATCAAAAACCGCCTGTCCAACCAGAATGAGTTGAGCAGGCGGTTTTTGTTTTTATTTTAGAAGAATGACAGCTTACAGAGCTACCTTTTCGCTCAGATAAGCTTCCAGATCTGCAATCGGAATCCGAACCTGTTCCATAGTATCCCGATTCCGAACGGTTACGCAGTTATCCTTTTCGAGGGTATCGAAGTCATAAGTGATGCAGAACGGTGTACCGATTTCATCCTGACGGCGATACCGCTTACCGATAGAACCTGTATCATCGAAGTCAATCATGAACTTCTTGGAAAGCTGTGCATAGACTTCCTGAGCCTTGCCACTCAGCTTCTTCGACAGCGGCAGGATTGCAGCCTTATACGGAGCAAGTGCCGGATGGAAGTGCATCACAACACGGGTATCATTCTTTTCAGCGTCAACAACTTCTTCGTCATACGCTTCTGTTACGATAGACAGGAACAGACGTTCTACACCCAAAGACGGTTCAATGACATATGGAATATACTTGCGGTTTTCTTCCGGGTCGAAGTATTCCATGGACTTGCCACTGTGATTCATGTGCTGGGTCAGGTCGTAGTTGGTACGGTCTGCAACGCCCCACAGTTCGCCCCAACCAAATGCAAAGCGATATTCAAAGTCTGTGGTTGCCTTAGAATAGAAGCAGAGTTCTTCTGCATCGTGGTCACGCAGCCGCAAGTTTTCTTCCTTGATACCCAGATTCAGCAGGAAGTCCTTGCAGTAGCCTCTCCAATACTGGAACCATTCGAGGTCGGTATCTGGTTTGCAGAAGAATTCCAGTTCCATCTGTTCAAATTCCCGAACACGGAAGATGAAGTTACCCGGTGTAATTTCGTTCCGGAAAGATTTCCCGATCTGACCAACGCCGAACGGAACTTTTTTCCGAGTGGTTCTCTGGATGTTTGCGAAGTCTACAAAAATACCCTGAGCCGTTTCCGGACGCAGATACAGTTCCGACTTAGAATCTTCTGTAACGCCCTGGAAAGTCTTAAACATCAAGTTGAACTGCCGAATGTCGGTGAAATCAGACTTACCGCAGTTTGGACACGGAATCTGCTTTTCCCGAATGTAGTTCATCATTTCTTCATTTGACCAGCCAGCCGGATTTGTACCGTCGAAGTCTTCAATCAAGTTATCTGCTCTGTGACGAGTCTTGCAGGCTTTGCAGTCCATGAGTGGATCAGAGAAGCCGCCGAGGTGACCGGAAGCAACCCAAGTCTGTGGATTCATCAGAATGGCACTGTCCAAACCGACATTATATGGGCATTCCTGAACGAACTTCTGCCACCAAGCCCGTTTGATATTATTTTTCAGTTCAACACCGAGCGGGCCATAATCCCAAGTGTTGGCAAGTCCGCCGTAGATTTCAGAACCGGCATATACAAAGCCTCTGGACTTACAAAGGTCAACGATTTTGTCCATGCTTTTTTCCTGATTGGTCAGCATTACAATTTCCTCATTTCTATGATTTTTTGCACAATGTGTGCAGGGTTATTTTTAATTATAAACGAAAGCCTGAAAAATGTCAAGGATTTTGGAAAGATGTGCAAATGAGCGAATGAAAACGATTTTCCGCCGCAGACGGATTGAAAAGTTTTTCGGTGCAGCAGTTTTTCAAAAATGCTGCCGAGGTGTGGGCGAGTAGCCCACGTTTGCGAAGCAAATTGAATTTTGCAGTCTGTTTTTCCTGCTGCAATTGCATTTTTTGGAACTTGCTAATCCGCAATTTGATTATTTCTATGAAAGAAGTTACAAATTCGGACAAGGCAACGGGGCAATTGCAGTATGCTGGTAGGCAAAAGCAGGGGGTGGAACCCCCTTTTGCCGGATGCGGAAGACCGTTTTTCCTAAGAGCATAGTTTTCTAATCCACATTTTAAAAATTTCCCGACCGGTCTTCCATCAGCTGAAAGGTAATTGTAAACGAAGACTTTTTTCCATTTTTATCATATCGGCAGCAATCCGCAGTAAGGGAGTCGCCTGCCTTACAGTCAGATAAAACCGCATTCAGCTGGTCATAATCCGCTGTTTCCGTGCCATTTACCCGTTCAATGACATCACCAACCTGTAATTCTGTGTTGGAAATATCGCAGTCCTCAGCAATTTCAGAAATCCAAAGCCCAGATACCTGTGTCCGGTCATTTAGCTGATAAGTTTCGTGGAACTCTTCCTGCACCTCTGTAATATCCAGCGACCGGAACGTAATGCCGATGCGAACCCGACCGGACACATAGCCCTGCGAACTCAATTCTTCCAAAATCGGCATTGCTGCATTGATAGAGATGGCAAACCCCAGCCCCTCATAAGCAGAACCGCTGTAAGCATTGGTGTATTTGGAAGAAGTAATGCCGACAATCTGCCCGTACAAGTTCACCAACGCACCGCCGGAATTTCCCGGACTGATGGCAGCATTGGTTTGAATGCAGTCCATTTCAAAGCCTGTGGATGCACTTTTAATTTTCCGGTGCAGAGCAGATACAATGCCGTTGGTAACCGTTCCCGTCAGTCCGGCAGGGTTGCCGATGGCAACGACTTCTTCACCGACCAACAGGGAATCAGAATCGCCAATGGTTGCAGCTGGCAACCCAGTGCGGTTGATTTTTAAAACAGCTAAATCGGTTTTGGTGTCCATTCCAATGCAGTCTGCTGAAATGGCTTCATCAGAGTCATTCAATGTAACCCAGAACGTGTCGCTATTTTGCAGAACATGAGCATTTGTGACAATGTAGCCATCTTCCGACAAGATAATCCCAGAGCCGCTGCTTGTCGGCATGCTGCCGGAAGCAGCCGTAATTTCAACAATCGAGGGAGCGACTGCCTCCGCAACGCCTGCAACCGTGTACGCTCCGTTTTCATCCGGCTGTGTAATGGCATCCGAAACAGGGCGTTCCTGATATTGAATATTCAAGGTAGAGGATTGTGATTGCTGTAAAGTTGGGGTTTGGCTGTCCATCTCAAAATAGCGGAACAAGTCGCTGGCGATGCAGTAGACCAGCAGCAGAAACGCCAGCCAAATGGCAATCCAAGCCAATTTTGTCAAGCGAGCCTGTTCGGGAGAAGGTTTCTGTTTGGTTCGCCGTTTTTTCTGCTTTGGAGCAGGCATTGGCTGCATGGGCTGCATCTGCGGATAGATAGGCTGCTGTGGCGGATAAGGTGTAGCCGACTGTGGTTGTCCAAAGTTCGGCGGATAAACTGGTGGTGGCGGAACTTGTGCAGCAGGCTGCGGCTGTTCCGGAGTTGGTGATGGTACTGCATAGGAGGAAACCTGTGTATAGGGCGGCGGTGCAGGGGACTGCTGTTGTGGAGCAGGCTGCTGCTGCGGAATCGGAGAAAACGGATGTTCTTCCATCAGAAAACAGACTCCTTTCAAGTCAAAATACAGAACAGGCAGACGATGTAGAAAAATTCCATCGTCTGCCTGTTTTATCGTGCATCTTTTGGCTGCTTTTCGGGATTCTCTGTCGGCGATTCTGCCGGAGCATCCTTTTTCGGCAGACGAATCAGAAATTCGGTATATTCGCCCTCTTCGCTGCTCACAGAAATTTGTGCCTTGTGCAGACGCACAATGTGTTTGGTGATGTCCAGTCCGATGCCCAGCCCCGTTTTGTCGTGGCTTCTGGAGTCATCCGACTTATAAAAGCGTTCAAAAATTTTCGGTAATTCTTCTTTGGAAATGCCCGCACCGGTATTTCGGATGGCAATGCTGGTGTTGTTTGGTTCATCTTTAAAGGTGAACGTAATTGTTCCCCCCGTATTGACGAACTTCGTTGCATTTTCAAATAGGTTATAAATGACCTGTCCGATGAGGTCGGGGTCGCCCCAAACCTGTACGGGTTCAGAATCCAGTCCTTCCAGCGTAATATTTCGCTTTTCCAGACGGCTTTCAAACATCAAAATGGTACGGAAAGCCAAATCTTGAATGGGGAAGAGCTGATAATGAATCTCAATCGTTCCATTGTCGAACTTTGTCAGGTTCAGCATGGAAGAAATCAAAATCTTCAGCCGCTGCATTTCCTGCGAAACAATCGAAAGATACTGCATCCGCTTATTTTTGGGAACAGTGCCGTCCAGCATGCCGTCTACATATCCGCTGATAATCGTCATTGGGGTTCGCAGCTCATGGGAAACATTAGAAACGAATTGTTTCCGCTGATTTTCCGCATTTTCTGCGGCATAGGCAAGTTCATTGATGCTGTACGCCATATCCTCATAGGATGGTTCTTCAAAGCTGCCCGGATTCAGGTGTTCCGTGTAGTTGCCCCTTGCACATTGCTGAGCCACCTGCATCATCTGTGCCAGTGGTTTTTGATTGCGGTTCAGGAAGAACACAGTAACTGCAATGAGGGCGGCCGTTAAAACAGCGAAGCACAACATCCCATAAATCCAAGTAAGAGATGTGAATGAGTCCAGTACAGAAGTATGCGTGTTACTGAACAGATAGTAAGTCGTTTCTGTTCCGTTCGGTTCTGTAAACGTCACCGGAGAACCATTGCTGATCATAGGACGAGGTTCTTTTGGATTCAGCATGGCAAGTGTATCCGAGAAATATTCCCCATTGATCTGAACATCGTTCAGAACATCCAGATTCAGTGTAATTTCTGACCGATTGCAGTTGACTTGTCCCGAGCAGATCAGACACGTTCCAGTTTCATCGAATAGAAAATAAAAAGTATGAGAAGTGTCTGTTGTCCAGTCGAACAAATCCTGTACATAGCCGTCCGGAATCCATTCTGCACTGGTTTCTGTCGCTGATTTTTCCCGGTCGTAGTGATGCACCAGATTGGTTGCCATCACCCGGTCATTTTTATCAATGGAAGTAAAAACAGAACTCTTATACCAGACAATGCTGAGAATCGCAGTGATGACTGTCACCAATAACATTGCCAGAATTTCTGTACAGATTAAACGCAGGGAAAGCGGATGAAAGCGGCGAGATTTTTTCGCACGGTCTTTCATTATTCTTCTTCTTCAGATTCAAACTTGTAGCCAACGCCCCAGACGGTCTTGAGTGCCCACTTGTCAGAAACGCCTTCGAGCTTTTCCCGAAGCCGCTTGATGTGTACGTCAATGGTACGGGAGTCGCCGTAGTATTCAAAGCCCCATACTTCATCCAGCAGCTGGTCACGGGTGTAAACACGGTTCGGGTTGGATGCAAGATAGAACAGCAGTTCGAGTTCCTTCGGCGGCGTGTCAACAACCTTGCCATTTACCCGCAGTTCGTAACGAGTCATGTTGACAGAAAGCTTGTCATAACGAACTTCCCGTACTTCGGTTTCAGCCGGAGCAGCACTGACTCTTCTTGCAATTGCCTTGATTCGAGCAACGACTTCCTTGGTGTCAAACGGCTTTACGATGTAGTCATCTGCACCGAGCTCCAGACCGAGCACCTTATCAAAGGTATCGCCCTTTGCAGTAATCATGATAATCGGCACACTGGACTTTTTCCGGATTTCCCGGCAAACCTGCCAGCCGTCCATACTTGGCAGCATGACATCCAGCAGAACGATGTCCGGCTTGAGGGCATTGAACTTCACCAATGCTTCTTCGCCGTCATAGGAGAGAATGACGCTGTATCCTTCGTTTTCCAGATACATCATTAAGACGTCGCAAATATTTGGGTCATCATCTACGACCAGTACTTTTTCTAATGCCATAATTCATACAACCTCACAGTTCTTTTGATTTTTGTGGCAAATTTTAAATTGCCTGTTAACAGTATGATAACACAGGATGGAAATTATTTGGTGAAATTTATGTGGTTTTTTTATGTATGAAATGTAAATTATGAAATTTGTAAAAATCTAAAATGTATTTGTTGGCAAACCGGCGAAATTCAAATAGAACTGGAAAAATCGTCACAATTGCTGTAAATACCCAATAAATTTTCAACGATTGTCCATGCAAAATTGTGCAACCATACAATTTTGCAAAAAAGGCAGCGTTTGGGCTTGATTTTTCCAGAAAAGTTGCTATAATAAGATTAGCACTCAGGAAAAAAGAGTGCTAACACAAACAGCATACAAGTGATAAATGATAAAAGTTTATAGGAGGAAGAGCGTTATGTTGAAACCGTTGGCAGATAGAGTCATCGTAAAGTTTGAAGAGGAAAAGGAAGAAAAGACCGTAGGCGGTCTGATTCTGACAACAAAGGCTGCCTCCAGCAGCTATGCAACTGCAACTGTTGTTGCGTGTGGTGCAGGAAAGGTTGCTTCTACTGGTACATTGATTCCGATGACAGTGAAGGCAGGCGACAAGGTTCTGCTGAGCAAGTCCGCTGGTCAGAAAATCAAGGACAATGATGAAGAACTGACTGTTGTTTATGAAAGCGAAATCATCGCAGTGGTAGAATAAGGGTAACAATCCGTTGATTTGAGAAAAGGAGTGCAAGAATCATGGCAAAAGAAATTAAATACAATGCAGATGCAAGAAATGCAATCGTAGCTGGTATTGATAAGCTGGCAGACACCGTAAAGATCACACTTGGACCGAAGGGCAGAAATGTCGTTCTGGATAAGGAATTCGGTGCTCCGCTGGTCACAAACGATGGCGTGACCATTGCTAAGGACATCGAACTGGAAGATGCATTTGAAAACATGGGTGCACAGCTCGTAAGAGAAGTTGCAACCAAGACCAATGACGCAGCTGGTGACGGTACAACGACTGCAACCGTTCTGGCACAGGCAATCATTCACGAAGGTCTGAAGAATATCGCTGCTGGTGCAAACCCAATGGTACTCCGCAAGGGTATCGCAAAGGCTGTAGATGCAGCAGTTGACACCATCAAGGCAAATTCCAAGAAGGTTTCCGGTTCAGAAGACATCGCAAGAGTTGCAACCATTTCTTCCGCAGATGAAAAGGTTGGTAAGCTGATTGCAGAAGCAATGGAAAAGGTTACAACAGACGGTGTTATCACCATTGAAGAAGGCAAGACCGCGGAAACCTACAGTGAAGTTGTAGAAGGTATGCAGTTCGACCGTGGTTATCTATCCCCGTATATGATTACAGACCGGGAAAAGATGAAGGTTGTATATGATGATGCACTGGTATTCCTGACCGACAGAACCATCAGCAACATTCAGGAAATCCTGCCGCTGCTGGAACAGATTGTACAGCAGGGTAAGAAGCTGTTAATCATTGCAGAAGACATCGAAGGCGAAGCACTGACCACCATCATCCTGAACAACCTGCGTGGCACATTCAAGTGTGCAGCAGTCAAGGCTCCGGGCTTTGGCGACAGAAGAAAGGAAATGCTCCAGGATATCGCAATCCTGACTGGTGCACAGGTGATCTCCAAGGATTTGGATATGGAACTGAAGGATGCAACACTGGAAATGCTCGGTCATGTTAGCCAGGCAGTTATCGACAAGGAAAACACCATTTTGGTTGGCGGTGCTGGCAAGAAGGAAGACATCGAAGATCGGATTCAGGAAATCAAGAATCAGATTGCTGTTTCGACCTCTGATTTCGACAAGGAAAAGATGCATGAACGGATTGGTAAGCTGTCCGGTGGCGTTGCAGTCATCCATGTTGGTGCAGCAACCGAAGTAGAAATGAAGGAAAAGAAGCTGCGGATTGAAGACGCTCTGTCTGCAACCAAGGCAGCTGTAGAAGAAGGCATCGTAGCTGGCGGCGGTACTGCATTGATCAATGCAATTCCGGCAATTGAAAAGCTTGTTCCGACCCTGAAGGGTGACGAAAAGACCGGTGCAGAAATCATTCTGCGTGCACTGGAAGCACCGCTCCGTCAGATTGCAGCAAATGCTGGTCTGGAAGGCAGCGTTATCATCGACAAGATTCGGAGAAGCCGCAAGGTTGGTTATGGCTTTGATGCTTACACCGAAACTTACTGTGATATGCTGAGCAGCGGTATTGTAGACCCGACAAAGGTTACCAGAAGTGCTTTGCAGAATGCAGCTTCCATCGCATCTATGGTATTGACAACAGAGAGTGCAGTTGCAAATATCAAGAAGGATGAACCGGCAGCTCCGGCAATGCCGGCAGGCGGCATGGGTGGCATGTATTAATTTTAAACAAGCTAACCTTTCCCATAATCATACAGAAAAGCGGCAGTGTCTTGTACACTGCCGCTTTTTGCTGTTTGATACTATTTATTTTTACGCTTCTGATGTGGTTGCTTCTGTTTCCGAATCCGGTTCTTCCGCAATAGGTGCTATAGATTCTTCCGAATTCACCTCTTTCACCACAGCGATTTCCGAAATCCCGTAATGCTGCAAAACCGCTGCACTCTGGGCATCAATCCGTTCGCCACTGCATACAATCGGAACAGCTGGCGGGCAGGGAACTTTGACTGCTGCACAGATTCTCCCAATGCTTTCCGCAACGGGAATAACCTCCTGTGCACCAAGTGCAGCTTCTCGCATATTACAAACAACTTCCGGTTGTGGCAGTAAAATTTCCGCCGTTTGTGTTTCCGGATAAGGTTCAGCGACAATCATATGCAACGTGACTTCCAGAACGTCTAGTTCTTCTGGCACATTGTAAGGTGATAATAATAGTACCACCGTTTCCCGGTCTGCATATTCCGGCACGCAGTCCGCCCGTTCCAAGCGAGCTGCCAAGTCCAGACCGTCCAGTTTTGAGGCAGCTGCATCAATGGTCAGGTGCAGTGGGTCGCCATCCACAAAGACATATTTTTCCGAGAGTCGCTTTTTCAGGGCAGCTGCTCGCTTGCAGATGCGTTCCAAGTCGCTGCGGATTTTTCCGGCTAGATAGGCATTGCAAACATCCAGCGAGAGCAGCATTAAATAGGAAGGGCTGGTAGAAACGAACATGGACATCGCATCTTTGATGCGTGGAACATCCTCCTCATGGGCAGCGTGTAAATAGGCACAGCCTGTCAGGCAAGGCAATGTCTTGTGGGCAGAGTCACAGCAAAAATCTGCACCGTTTTGAATGGGATGTTTGCCATCTTTGAGAAAGGCAAGATGTGCCCCATGGGCGTTGTCAACTAAGAAACGAGCATGGTATTGTTTGCAGACGGCAGCAATGCCGGCAATGTCAGCGGTTTTTCCGAGGTAGTCCGGCGAAGTCACATAGACGCAGGCGGGTTCTTCGGTTTCCGCAAGCACAGCAGCAAACTGTTCTGGGGTATACTGTCCGGAGAGCAGTCCGTTATTGGTTTCCGGATATACCCACTTGACGGTTAAGCCCAGCAGGATGCAGGCGTTTAAAAAGCTGCGGTGAACATTTCGGGCAGCAATGATGGTGCGGTTTTCCTGTTTCATAAGGGTCAGCATCGTTTGAATGCATCCCGTAGAACCGGCACAGGAATAGACCGTTCCAGCAGAGAAAAACAGAGCAGTTGCAATCTGTTCGCTTTCTGCAATAATGCCATCTGCTTCTAACAGGCTGTCAGCACCGGAGATTTCTGTAATATCCAGGGCATACAGCGGATTCCAAGCAGGAATGGCAGAATGCCCCTTGTGACCGGGCATATGGAAACGAATGGGCTGACGGTCTGCATATGCTTGCAGGGCATCATAAATCGGGGTCTTCATGGTTGGAAAGCTCCTTTCGGGTGAAATTTGGGTCAGCATAATAGGAGAGTCGCTGACAGGCACGATTTTTCGTGCGGCAGACTGTAGATTCTGTAATGCCAAGCTGTTCGGCGATCTCTCGAAGGCTCTGCTTCTCATAATAGTATAGCACAAGAATTTGTTTTTGTCTTGCAGTTAAGCAATTTTCTATTAAAAATTCCAACCATTGATTTGTTTTTTGTTCCTGTTTGCGAGCATCTGCTAGCTGTTCGAGTGGCAGATTCCAGCGTTTATGGTTCATGTACATTCCCCCTTACATAGGGCTGCATGTCCTGCATATCCCGGAGCAGCTCCAGACGTTCTGTTTGAAGCAGGCGTTTTCGGCTGTTTAATAGGGCTGCCTCTGTTTCAGATCGGGCTTGTTGTATCTGTTCTGATAATTCAGAAATGCGAATGGTCAGCTGGTTGCAGCTGTTGCGATAGGCTTCTAACATGGCGTTCATAAGAGGGGAATCTCCTTTCATATTTTTCAAAACGAGTTGCGTGTGAGTTTTAGTATAATTCATTTTGGAAAGTTTGTCAAGCCCTTTTTGAAAAAAATTACTCATTTTGAGAAAATTTTCAGATTCCCACGGACAGACTGCTTTAAACGCCCGTTTCAGATGGACAACATAAAAATTGTGGAAAGCGTGGATGGTTCTGGAATCGTCTGTGGAAAAGCGGATGCAGCCGCTCTATAAAAAGACGTGGAAAAGCATTGTAAAATCTAACGAAAATATACAAAAAATCAGCAGGAGAAGAAAGGCTTTTTTCACTTTTCACGAAAATCTAAAAAAAGCGGAAAAATGATAAAAGGAAGACTTGCAGTTTTCTGCAACTTGTGCTATAGTAAAGGATAGCACAAAAGCGAAAAAACGAAAAACTGTCCGTAAAATCGGCAGTTTATTCATCATTGAAAGGGGAATTGTTCCGTTATGGAGTCGCTACATAAGATTATTTCTGCATTGCGGGCAAAGATTTGTGCCTGTAATGAACGGCGGAATGAAAACACGCTGCGGTTTGCAATGACCAATCGGATGTTATTGTTGCTGTTTCCGATTTTCATCGTCTGCATGGCTGAGCTGAACCAAGATAAATATCTCAGCAAGCTGGTCATTTTTATTGCAGACCATCCGACTATCATGTTATTCAACATTTTGATTGCCGGATTGATTTTCTTAGGGGCATTGTTGCTGTTCCGGAAAGGATGGCTCGCCATGCTCTTGCAAAGCGTGTTGTATATGGCACTGAGTATTACAGAGCTATTCAAATACAACACGAATGGCAACCACTTGATCATGACAGATATGAAACTGTTTCGCAGTGTCAAAAGTTTAACCTCGTTTGCCTATATCAAAATCACGCCCCGACTCTTGATTTTCATCGGAATCGTATTGGCGTATATTATTGTGGCATTCTGGTTTCATCCGAAATTCTCACTGCACACCAAGCGGCTGCGGCGAATGATTACAGGATTGTCCTGTTTGCTGGCTTGTGCATTGGTCATTTTAGTACCAACCTTGTCCACACCGGTTTACGCTTTTTTCGGTGTGGATGTTTCCAAGGCAGATAATACCTTTATTCTGAATGAAAAATTTGAAAACAACGGCTTTTTGGCATTCTTCATGCAGACGGGTTCGGAGAACATCGCCAACCGACTGGAAGAACCTGTTGCATATGAAGAAAATAAAGATTCTACTGTTGCCCAGTATCTGGACGAAGTGACCGATCAGACCAATTTCAAAGACGGTGTAAAACCGAATGTCATTGAAATCATGTCGGAATCCTATGCAGATTTTCGAGTATTTGACGAACTGAACATTCCGGATGATGTATATGCTGGTCTGGACGAAGTTGCAGCGAAAGGCGTTTCTGGCACTGCGATTGCACCGACTTATGCAAGTTATACGGTTCGGACAGAATTTGAACTGCTGTTTGGTCTGCCAGTAAAGTCCTTGAATGACCCGAATATGCCGCAGAGAATGCTGCTCGAACGGCAGCAGCCGACTATCCCATCTTACTATAAGGCACAGGGATATTCTACCGCTTATGTGCATCCGTTCCAAGGCAGTTTCTACAACCGCCGTTCGATTTATGGTCGATTCTCATTTGACACCATGATTTTTGAAGATGACTTCACCGTACCGGTTGACCTGTATGGAACGTATATTGATGACAATACCGTTTATAATCAGATTGAACAGCTGATTACCGATACCGATGAACCGCTGTATTTGCATGCGACCACAATGCAGAATCACCAGCCATACAATCAGGGAACAGGTGCAACAGAATTTGACAACTATTTACAGTGGGTAAAGCATTCTTCAGATGGTCTGGCAGATTTCATTGACCGTCTGAGCAAGCTGGATGAACCGACAATCGTGCTGTTTATCGGCGACCATTTCCCATCCTTGCGGGGCGAAGATGGCATTTATGCACAGCTGGGTATCACGAGTGAGAATTGCAGTACACTCTATGAACAGAAGTATGTCATGTGGAACAACTTCGGTTTGGATATGACAAAGGTACAGCCGAAGGAAGAAGTTTCCGTTTTCTATCTGCCGTATGTGATGATGCAGGAAGTTGGCATGCCGAAGGATTCCTTTACACAGAGCATGATGGATGAAATGCCGGTAACACCGATTTACTCCACCAACTATGCACCGGGACAGGAACGGAACGAAAAGCTGGATACGCTGACTTATGACCGGATTTTAGGCGATATGCTGTCGCCAGATGCGGTGGAGGAAGAAGAACCGGACAGCTCTACAAATACAGATACGGAATAAAGAAAACAACTTGTGTTTTCTGGAAAAATAAGAACAGGAGGCATTTTATGCAGCCCATTACAATTGGAACAAAGGCATCTGCCAGTGTGCAGGTAACAGAGGCACAGCTTGCTGTGACCGTTGGCAGCGGTTCATTGCGAGTATTCGCAACACCAATGCTGGCAGCACTGATGGAAAAAACAGCGTGTGCCGCTGTTGCAGAATTTCTGGAGGATGGCGAAACCACCGTTGGAACAGCGTTGGATTTGGCACATACCGCAGCTACACCGGAGGGCATGACCGTGACTGCAATTGCAGAAATTACAGCGGTATCCGGTCGGGAAATCACATTTGCCATTACTGCATCCGATGAAGCTGGCGAAGTGGGACATTGCACGCATAAGCGGTTCTTAGTAAAGAGCGAATCCTTTATGAAGAAAGCTGCTGCAAAGAAAGAATCTCTATAAAAGCTGGATTCATTCAAAATGAGTTGAAAAAGACCTGCTCTGTATTTTGTGGAGCAGGTCTTTTTTGCAATAAGAAAACCCCCGGCTAGGTCGGGGGTTCAAAAGAGCTTATAGCATAGCGATGGGTCTTGAAAAAAGAACTCCTTTTGATTATAATAAGATTGCGGCTACCAACTGCAAAAATAATCAAAAGGAGGTCATCACAAAGTGAATGACATACATAGTTTATCACATTCGAAGTGAAATTGCAAGTACCACATTCTATTTGCCCCAAAATATCGTAGAAAGGTGTTCTACGAAACAAAGCCAAATCTTAAGACAATTGTGTAATTGGAACACTAGCTTTCCATCATTCTCACGGAAACAAACATCCGGGACATTGTACAGTGTATCTTTATCAGGACTGGCGTTGTGATGCCTGCAAACAGTCGGGAACAACCTGCACAACGACATTGGTATGGTGTACCAGTCCAAACATCATAGACAATGTGGAGCAGCCAGCAGAAACAGGATAAAAGTCTAACAATACTGTATTTTATAATCAAGCACACCCCTATAAGAAGATGAAGAAAAAGGATTCTGAAAAACAGCTCGCACAGAGATTCTGTCTGGGTTTGTTTTTGAGCAAAAAAATCAGCAGTTTTATCATTTTTGAACAATTGGAATGATACAATGCACTTGTAAGAAAACAGAAAGCCGGTCGTTTTTTTAAGAAAGAGGTGTGTTGTATGGGCGGCTTGTTCGGATTGATTTTGCTATGTGTGCTTGTTGGCGGTGGAATCAAACTCGGAACAGACATCATTCTTAACCTGTTCCTGAAGTAAGTAGCATCTGCTGACAGAAGAACCGAATCGGGTGCAGCGAATCTAATCGCTGTACCTGATTTTTTTTGTAATTTTCCGATTTTTTTTGCAAATGGAATTGCAAACGGTGCAGATTTGTGCTATAATAGGGTTAAATAGCAGAAAGCAGCAGTTTTTCCTCCTGTTTTCTGTTACCATCATGAAAAAAGAGGGATTGTATCATGGAAATCAAGAAAAAGTTAGCGGCAACCTTAAAGGAAAAGCCGCAGGATGAAAGCAAGCTGGGCTTTGGTCATATCTTTACCGACCATATGTTGATTATGCCGTATGACGAAGGTCAGGGATGGCACGATCCGGAAATCGTTCCGTATGATAACATCAGCCTGAGTCCGGCAGCAATGTGCTTCCATTATGGTCAGACTGTATTTGAAGGTTTGAAGGCTTATCGGACTGCCGATGATAAAATTCAGCTGTTCCGTCCGGAAGAAAACTTTAAGCGTCTGAACCGTTCCAATGAACGTCTGGTTATTCCGGAATTGCCGGTAGAACTGGGCATGCAGTGCCTGATGGAACTGCTGGAAGTTGAAAAGGATTGGGTACCGCATCTGGATGGTACTTCTCTGTATATTCGTCCGTTTATCATTGCAGTTGACCCGTTCCTGGGCGTTCGTCCGGGTGCACAGTATCTGTTTATGATTATTCTTTCTCCGTCTGGTGCATACTATGCATCGGGTCTGAATCCGGTCAACATCTATGTAGAAGACAAGTATGTTCGTACCGTTCGTGGCTGCATGGGCTTTGCAAAGACTGGTGGTAACTATGCTGCTTCTCTGCACAGCCAGGATGATGCACACAAGCAGAACTATTCTCAGGTTCTGTGGCTGGATGGCGTAGAACAGAAGTACATTGAAGAAGTTGGTGCAATGAACATCTTCTTTGTAATTGATGGCGAAATCGTCACACCGTCTTTGGAAACAGGTTCGATTCTGTCTGGTATCACCAGAAAGTCTACCATTGAACTGTGCAAGAGCTGGGGTCTGCCAGTATCCGAACGCCGGATCACCATTCAGGAAATTGCAGATGCATATGATGCAGGCAAGTTGGATGAAGTGTTTGGTACAGGTACTGCAGCCGTTATTTCTCCGGTTGGTCATCTGAAGTGGGATGATAAGGTTATGGAAATCAACAACAACAAGATTGGTAAGATTTCTCAGAGAATTTACGATACCCTGACGGGCATTCAGTGGGGCAAGTTGCCGGATCCGTTTAACTGGGTTGTACCGCTCGAAAAGTAAGCGAGATTTTTCAGGATTACAAGTTGAAAAAGGGGCTTTCTGGATAGAAAGTCCCTTTTTGTATCATGTTCTATTTGGAGCGATGATTGCAATTAAAATTGTGGAATGTTCTTGTCAAATACAAAAGTTTCCACAGTTCATTGTGGAAAGGGCGAAAGGAATTGGATGCGATGTTGAAAAAGATTTTATCTCGAACAACCTGTGCAGCATGTCAGCTGTGCTGCCAGTTTGATGCAAGTGACATCTGGGAATTGCCCGTGCTGCCAGCAGAAACCGTGGCAGCGATTCAGAAATACCGTCCGGAAACAGCGTTTGTTCCGGTTGGAGCAGAACAGACGTTTGCCGCTCCGCCGCTCAAAGGTGAGGAATTATATGCCTGTCCAGTGCTGACCGAGCACGGCTGTGGCTTATCAGAGCAGGACAAGCCGTTTGATTGTAAAGTCTGGCCGTTTCGGCTCATGCGAACAGAGAATGGAGCGGTTTGTATTTCCATTTCAGACTTGTGTACAGGCGTGCAGCTGCATGAAGTAGAGCAGTTGCAGGCGTTTCTGCGGGAGGGTCTGGCGGAAACCATGTTCACCTACGCAAAAGCCCATCCAGACCATATTCACGAATGGCACGATGGTTATCGGGTGATTTTGACAGAGCCCAAATAAACAGAAAAACCGCTGATGCAGGTTGTTTTCCCTTGCATCAGCGGTTCTTTTTGTATTTTTATGAAAATTGCAATGTGGAAGTTATCGAATCTTTGCACCGCAAGGCAAGCTCTGGTCTGGGAAGACTACACTTGCACTGCCATCCGGAGCATCTGCCGCACAAATCATACCATTGCTCTCTACGCCGCAGAGTTTTGCCGGCTTGAGGTTTGCAACCAGAATGATTTTCTTTCCAATGAGGTCTTCCGGCTTGTACCACTGTGCAATACCAGAAACAACCTGTCTGCCGCCCATACCGTCATCCAACTGCAATTTCAACAGCTTTTTCGACTTTTTCACTTTTTCACATGCTACGACCTTTGCAATCCGCAAATCAACTTTAGCGAAATCGTCAATGGTGATTTCCGGAGCCAGTTCTGCAACTGGAGCAGCTTCTTCTTCTGCTGGCTGCTGCGGTTCGTTGTTCTTGATAATGGCGTTCAGTTCTTCGATTTCCTTTTCTACATCAATTCTCGGGAAGAGAATTTCGCCCTTGTGTACTGTGACATTTTTTGGGAGAACACCAAACGATGCCGCATTTTCATAAGTGCGTTCTGCTACACCTGCACCAATCTGTTCCCAAACCTTCGGCATTGTGGTCGGCATAAAGGCAGAGAGCAATGTCGAGATAATCCGAATGGTGTCGAGCAGATTGTACAGAACGGTTGCCAGACGAGCCTTCTTGCTTTCGTCCTTTGCCAGAACCCAAGGTGCAGTTTCGTCGATATACTTATTTGCACGGGAAACAACCTTGAAGATTTCAGCCAAAGCATGGTTCAGTTGTGTCTGATCCATAAAGCCGTCTACCTTTTCCCGCAGAGCGGTTGCTGTTGCAATCAAATCATCATCAAATTCGCCAGCTTCTCGGTTTTCCGGCAGTGTGCCATTGAAATACTTGTCCACCATGGCAACGGTACGGGAAACCAGGTTGCCCAGACCGTTTGCAAGGTCGGAATTGATTCTGGTAATCAGAACCTCGTTGGAGAAGGAGCTGTCAGAACCCAGAGCCATTTCCCGGAGAATGTGATACCGGATGGCATCTGCACCATAGCGTTCGCCCAGTACAAACGGGTCTACGACATTGCCCAGAGATTTACTCATCTTCTGACCATTGAACGTAATCCAGCCATGAACTGCTAGATGCTTCGGCAACGGCAAATCCAGAGCCATTAAGATCGCAGGCCAAATGATTGCATGGAATCGCATAATATCCTTTGCAACCATATGCACATCTGCCGGCCAGTAGCGGTCGTAGTCATGGTAAGCATCGTTATAGAAGCCCAGTGCAGAGATATAGTTTGACAGAGCGTCAACCCAAACATAGACAATGTGCTTCGGGTCGAAGGTAACCGGAATCCCCCAAGTGAAAGAGGTTCTGGAAACGCAGAGGTCTTCCAGACCCGGCTTGATGAAGTTGTTGACGAGTTCGGTTGCTCTGGTTTTCGGCTGTAAGTAGTCGGTTTCGGTCAACAGGTGGGTGATGCGGTCAGCGAACGGGGACATCTTGAAGAAATATGCCTCTTCTTCTGCCTCAATGACTGGTCTGCCGCATTCCGGACACTTGCCGTCTACCAGCTGGGATTCTGTCCAGAAGCTTTCGCATGGTGTACAGTATTTTCCCTGATACTTGCCCTTGTAGATATAGCCCTTATCGTACAGTTCCTTGAAGATTTTCTGTACCGTTTCAACGTGATAATCATCCGTTGTCCGGATATAGCGGTCATAACTGATGTTCATATACGACCAAAGGCTCTTGAATGTTTTTACGATTTCGTCTACATATTCCTTTGGGGTAACGCCTTTTTCAGCGGCTTTCTGTTCGATTTTCAAACCGTGTTCATCGGTACCGGTGAGGAACATGACATCATAGCCCTGCATCCGGCGGTAACGAGCGATGGAGTCGCAAGCAACCGTTGTATAGCAATGTCCGATATGCGGATTGCCGGACGGGTAATAAATCGGGGTCGTGATGTAATATGGTTTTGCTGCCAATGGAAATCCCTCCTAATTTGCTGATTGCAGCCGAGATAGGGCTGCGATTCTCTTTATTATAGCATATTTTCGGTAGAATTACAAGAGAAAAATTGCGAACAGGAAATGCAGATACTTCCAAGCATAAAAAACCGCTGTCACGAGCGTCACCGTGCAGCGGTTTTCACACTTTGGGGAAGTGCTGGAAGTTCATTCCAACCTTTAGTATAGCAGAATATACTTAAATAATTCTGAAAAAAAAGAAAACTTTCTTATTTCTGTACAGAAACAGCAGTCTGCAACGCCAGTTCCATCATATCGGTGAAAGCGGTCTGCCGTTCTTCGGCGGACGTGGATTCATTCCGCAATGGGCAGTCTGAAATCGTCGTGATACAGAGGGCTTTCTTGCCAGCTTCTGCCGCATTGCAATAGAGGGCAGCCGATTCCATTTCCACCGCTAAAACGCCCATCTTTGCCCATTTCGGCAGGGGGTCATTTTCCGTATAGAAGTGGTCGCTGGAGCACAAATTTCCGACATGGAACGGCTTTTTCAGTGCTCTTGCTGCAGAAACTGCCGCTTCCAGCAGGGAGAAGTCTGCAATCGGGGCAAATGTGCCTGGCAGGTTGTATTGTGCTGCATAGTTGGAATCCGTGCAGACACCCATTCCCAGCACCAAATCTCGCAGCTTGACAGAATCAGCAACGCCGCCAGCCGTACCAATGCGGATGATGGCATCTACATCATAGAAGTGAAACAGTTCATGGGAATAAATGCCCATAGACGGCATGCCCATACCGCTGCCCTGTACGGAAATCGGAACGCCCTGATAAGTGCCCGTATAGCCCAGCATGTTCCGAACGGTGTTGTAGCAGACGGGATGTTCTAAATAGGTTTCTGCAATGAATTTTGCCCGTAACGGGTCACCAGGCATGAGAACGACTTTTGCAATCTCACCGGGATTTGCTTGATTGTGCGGTGTTGCCATAAAAACACGACCTTTCTATAGAATGATTGAATTGATGGATGATAAAATATTTTTCTCGCCGTAGGCGAACTGCGGTCGAGCTGGCTCAGCTCGGCGGTGGGAAATTGTTAAGGGGGACAAGCTGTCCCCCTTAACAGAGGTATTGATTAGATCGTATGAAAATCTAAGAGAAATCAGTAAATGCTGTTCGCCATTCTAAAAAACAAAAAACTTCAAGCAAACTGCAATCTAAGAAATTATTCATAGGCAATTCGGACAACGTACCCACCGGCGAACAGCACACAGGCAAAGAGCGAAGCGATTTTGCCGAACCATACGCAATTCATTGCCCAAGAATCATTTACCCCCGTTTCAATACTCTCCGAACTGTAGAAACCAAATCTTTGAAGTTATACAAAACAGTAAATGTCAGCAGAACGCCATCAATCACATGCCAAGCCGGCGGTGTTTGAATGGTGACGAATGTCATCGCAAACATCAGAACGAGATTCAATGTAAATCGTGTGTGGTCGATATAGAACGGCACATACCGTTTGGTATCAACAACACGAATCAGATAGCTGACCAGATAGCTGACAAAGGTTGCAAAACCTGCACCGGAAATGCCCAACGCACCAATCAACAGCCAGTTCAGAATCAGGTTGACGATTGCAGCGACCAGACTTGTCCAGAACGAGTGGGAGGTATGCTGGGAAGCCGCATAAATACTGCTGAAGAACTGATTCAAACACATCATAAAGACGGAAATAATCAGAATCGGCGTATATCGGTAGGCATCCGCATATTCTGTGTAAGTGCTGGTACTAATCAGCAAATCGGAAAACGGACGGACAAACACAATCAAAACCGAGCTGGCAATGACGAGAAACGATTCATAAGCAGAGAAAACCTGCTTGTAGAAGTGGCTGCGGTTTTCGGAGTCGTTTTCCAAGATGGCGGACATGTTCCACGCCTGATAGAATACTGTAGAAACCGTAGAAATCAAGTTCGGCAATTTGGAAGCAATGCCATAAATACCAGCGGCAGTGTCGCCAACTAAATTCGGCGGTCCATCCATATACCGCAGAAACAGTCGGTCGGAAAAGCCTGTTACCAGCCACAGCAGGGTAGTTGGAATCAGCGGAATGGAAAAGCGAATCATCAGCCTTGTCATTTTCGGGCTGATGTATTTTCGATGGAGATATTTCCGAAGGTCTGCAATCCACCACAAGAAAACCGCAGATAGGAAGTCGGAGCAAATGACAGAGAGCAGGAAGCCCGTGATGCCCATATTCAGTAGGGCAATGAAAATGACATTGAAGATGAATAACGTAATCGTGGCAAGAATGCCATCAAATGCAAATAGCGTGACCATGCCCCTCGCTCGCACGAACTGCGAGTGAATGGAACGCAGTGAGGACATAAACACATAGAGCATTAAAAGCCATAGATAGCCGCTTGTATAGGGCAATAGTCGCATGAGCGGCGATAGGGCAAGCATGACACAGACACCCAAACCAAGTACTAGATAAGAGGATGTGAAAATTTTCCCCTTGTCATAATTTCGGGTCAGTCCATATCGTAGGATGGCATCTGTGATGGAAAACGTAACAATTGGAATTAAGAAGTTTGCAGTCTGTTCGAGCAGTTCTTTGGTGCTGATGTCTGCCGGATTGATATTGGCAGTATAGAGTTTTGTCAGAAACAGCGTTAAGATTTTAGAGCCGAACGAACCAATTGCAAAAATCATGGTGTTGGCGGCGAGCCGTTTGTATTGATTCATAGCATCTCCTCTTGGTGTGATAAATTTCGTTCTGGAGCTAGGCAGCTAGAAAAATCGTTGCGGTTGCCCACAGCAGAACTACGCAGTTGTAGGCACTGCATGCACAGTTCTATTATACCATAAAAAAAAGAAAAAGAAAACGCTTTTTTCAAAAACAGCCAGATTTTTTTACGGATATTTCTGTGAAAATTGCATAGGAATCGGATATTTGTTTTGTGCATTCCTACAAAACCAAAAAAATAAAAAAATTTTTTGCAGATTTTGCAACTTTTCCTGCCACAAAATTGTATCTATAATGAAGGGATTTTTTGCGGCAGGTCTTGCCGTGTGAACAAGCAGTATGCGGTTCTGTTGCTCCTCTAAGCCGTGAGAAAGGGCGGTGTGATGGGGGATTGCACTGTGCGGTACGAGGAACCAGTCCGGAAAGGACAGACTATTCTGGAAAAATGGTCTGGGATTGGGAAAACAGAAACATACCACTTGTGTTTTTTGGCAAAAATGATGCGGATTGCAGATTCTCCCCGATGCTGTGTCCGCATTTTTTGTTTTTCCTGTAAAAAAGACAAATACAGATAAAAAAATCGAAATTTGGTCAATATTTAACATTTTATGAGTTGTTCAAAATTGATTCATATTGTGCTGTAGCAATTAAATGGAAATCGTGGTATAATGAAAGGAGAAATGCAGAGAAAACAAGTCTTGATTGTTCGCAATTGGGACGAGTAGGGAGGGAATGACCATGCAAAGCGTCAACCCGCTGGATGAGGCTGCGTTTACGGAACTTTATGTGCAGCATGTTGACGCTGTTTATCGCATTTGCTACAGCTTTTTAAAAAATCGTACCGATGCCGAAGATGCCGTTCAGGAAACATTCCTGCGGTTGATGCAATCGCAAAAACCATTGGAAAACGATGCCCATTTAAGAGGCTGGTTAGTGGTAACTGCTTCCAACGTCTGCAAGAATATGCTGCACAGCTGGCTGTGGCAAAAACGACAAGAAGTAGAAGATTGGGAAGAAGTGTTAAAATCCGACAATCAAACGCCGGAAGAAACTGCAGTTTTGAAAGCCCTCATGCAGCTGCCGGAAAAATATAAAACAGTTCTATATCTCTATTATTATGAAGAGTATTCCTGCAAGGAAATTGCAGAAATGATGCAAAAAAAAGAATCCACAGTGCGTTCGCTCCTCAAGCGAGGCAGAGAAGCACTCCAAAAAAAGATCGGAGGTGACGGATATGCAGCAGGACTGGAAAGCCATTTGGGACAATCTCAATCCGGATGAAGCGGCGAAAGAACGGATGAAGCAAGCGATCCTGCAAAAAATGCAGGCAGAAACGCCGCAAACAGCATCCAAAAAGTCACCGTTCTTCTTACAGCGATGTTCGTTTGGAACATTTGCCCGTGCTGCTGCACTGTGCTGTATGACCGTTACGGTTGCGTTGGCAGGGCTGCATCTCACTGACCGCCGGACAGCGGAATTGTTGCCAGCACCATCTGTCAGCGAACAGCCGACGGAAACGACCACACCGCATACCTTGCCAGCACAGACAACAACAACTTTACAAGTTCAAACCACAACGAAAACACAGACTACCTTGCAAACAACCGCTTCCGCAGCAAAACAGACGGTTACTGCCAGCAAGACAACAGCAGTACAGACTGTTGAGCCGCCATCCGCAATCATAGAAGAGCCTGATGCCGGAATCGAAGAACCGCCAGAAGAGCCAATTCAGACAGAACCAATTTGTACTGAGCCAGCCCCCGTTCTCACAACCACTGCTGTGGAAACGGATGTAATAGAACCGGAAACCACTACCACAACATTCCGTGGCGTTGCAACTTATGGTTCGCTTTTTGATTTTCAGTATGCCCGTTGGAACGGCGTGCATTATCAGACCGACTATACTACGGTTTCCTATGAAGATTTGGATGACCTTGCCGGATTTTCCGTTGCCATCCAATCAGAAAGTGACCGTGTTTATACCATTCTGGTCTATCCGATAAAGGGATATTCCATTCAGGATTGTATTGCTGTACAGTACGCCGGTGATGAAGATTATTTCTATTTTTATGCGATTTCCTAAGTTTGTCAAATCGACACCGAATAAAATGACATGATTTTTTGCAGAAATCAGGAATAAGGGGAAGGAAAAACGATGAGTACACCAAATTGGATTATGGTGACGGTAAAAACACCGCAAACAGCGGGGGATTCCTATATGGCAAACATCATGAAGAATCACCTGAAAGAACAGAATTGTTCCTTCCATTCAGAAGAACAATCTGCTGCTCTTTGGCTGGTTTGCCGACAGGTATCACCACAGCGGTATGATTTTTCAATTTCCGATTCTGATTCGGCTTGGACAAAAGAAGCCGTGATGGAGCTTTGCAGTATGCTGTTGCAATGTCCGGAAGTTGATAACGTATTGGTTGGACAAGTGCCTTCTCATCAGCAGGATGTGAAAGTAACAGTTTCCCCAATGGTTACATTTTTGCATACCGTCAAAAATTACTTACAGCCGCAGCGAATCCGTATGATTCTTCGGCGGCTGCGTTCAAATCGCTAATTGACTATTGGTTCATTGGAAAGAGAGAAGCAGAATCGTGCAAGCGGTTCTGCTTCTCTTTTTTCAGAAATGACGGATTTTGACGGGTTTTGCATTGTGAGAAGATGGTGAAAATTTCGGAAATGCTTGACACTGTCCCCCTGCTTTGTTATAATAGTGTTGTTATTTTGGAATGACCGACAGGTGGTGAATCCCATATGTGCCAAAAAAAGAAAGCATTTGTGGAAAATCGTGACCAATATCGTGGCGTTTTCTCCTTTTGCTCGATTGGCGTTTTACTGGCAGCCTTGACGGGCTGCTTCGCATTTATTTGGTATCGTTTTTATAGTGATTTTTTGTTGCTGCCGTTTTATCGGCGCGGCAACTGGGTCATGATTTTATTATATGCGGTATTGGTACTGTTATTTGGAAAGGCATTTGGTGGGCTGAAGGTGGGCTATTTAAAGCGAAGCGATTCGTTTTATAGTCAGATGCTTTCCATGTTTTGCGTGAATTTGGTGACATATTTGCAAGTCAGCCTCATCAGCCGACATTTTGCAAGGCTCTTGCCGTTTTTGATTTTAATGGGCATCGACTTGATTATCCTGCTGTTGTGGATTTTTTTCTGCAATAAGCTCTATTTTCAACTTTACCCGCCAAGGCGGCTTGTCGTTGTCTATGGCGACCGAGCAGCCGCAGAACTGGTATTGAAAATGAGCCAGCGAGTGGAAAAGTATATGATTTGTGCTTGTGTGGATAGCCATCAGGAAAAATCCGCCATTGTGGAAACGATTGCAAACTATGAAGGCGTGATTCTCTGCGATGTGCCAGGGCAGCTGCGAAACGACCTTTTGAAATACTGTTTCTCTCGGCAGATGCGAACTTACATTGTTCCGAAGATTTCAGATATCATCATCCGAGGCGGCGAAGAGATTCGCTTGTTTGATACGCCGTTGGTGCTCTGTCGAAACAGTGGCTTGCGGCTGGAACAGCGGTTTGTAAAGCGGCTGTTTGATTTGGCATTTTCGCTGATTTTAGCAGTGCCGGTACTGCTGGTGAGTATTGGGGTCTGTATCGCCATTAAATTGGATGATGGCGGGCCGGTGCTCTATCGGCAGAAACGCTTGACGTATAACGGCAAACCATTCTATGTTTATAAATTTCGCAGCATGGTCTGCAATGCCGAAGAACATGGCCCACAGCTGGCAAAAAGCGAAGATGACCGCATTACTCGTGTGGGCAGAGTGCTCCGAAAATGTCGGCTGGACGAGTTGCCGCAGCTTTGGAACATCTTTAAGGGTGATATGGCAGTTGTTGGGCCAAGACCAGAACGTCCGGAACTGGCAGAAAAATACGAAGAAGAGATGCCGGAATTTGCATTTCGTCTGCGGGTAAAGGCAGGTTTGACGGGATATGCACAAGTTATCGGGCTGTATGATACAACCCCATACGACAAGTTGAAAATGGACTTGATGTATATTGAAAAATATTCCCTGCTGCTGGATTTGCAGATTTTGCTAATGACCATTAAGACGGCACTTTTTCCGGGAGAGTCGAACGAGGAACTGCATGAGCAGACCCATATTCCCGTACAAAAACATGTGGCAGAACCGGAGGCAGCTGCTTCCGAAGAAAAAAAGGAGAACAAATCATCATGAAATTGACTGCTGTTATTATGGCAGGTGGACGAGGCGAACGCTTCTGGCCACGCAGCCGCACGGCAAAACCAAAACAATTCCTTTCCCTGACAGCGGACAAGGAAACCATGCTGCAAAAGACGGTCAACCGTCTGAAACCCTTGCTGGAGATGGATGCCATTTATGTAGTCACCAATCAGCGGTATGCTGCCCTTGTGCAGGAACAGCTGCCGGAACTGCCAGCAGAAAACATTCTGCCCGAACCATGCAGCCGCAATACAGCTCCCTGTATTGGACTGGCGGCAGCGGTGATTCAGAAACGCTGCGGGGAAGCCATGATGCTGGTATTGCCGTCTGACCATTTGATTCGTTATGAATCCCTGTATGTAGATACCTTGCGGCAGGCAATCGCCGTTGCAGAGCAGGGCGAGCGGCTCGTTACCATTGGTATTCCGCCAACGTATCCGGAAACGGGTTATGGTTATATTCGCTTTGCGAACCGTTCAGAATCCCATATGCCGGGCGTTTATCCAGTGGAGAAGTTTGTAGAAAAGCCGGATTTGGACACGGCAAAGGAATATTTGGCATCCCATTGCTACCTCTGGAACAGTGGGATGTTTGTCTGGAAGAGCAGCACCATTCTGCATAATCTGGAACAGTTCCTGCCGACGGTTTACGCTGGCTCGATGGAGATTGCGGCAGCAGATGGAACAGATGCCTTTTCAGATACCTTGGAACGGGTCTATGAGGGATTCCCGAGCGAATCTGTAGACTATGGCATCATGGAAAAGGCAGACCAGATTTTCACCGTGCCGGGCAGCTTTGGCTGGGATGATGTTGGAAACTGGCTGGCGATGGAACGCATCAATAAGACGAACGATTATGGCAACTATATTGAGGGCGATGTCATCACCGTCAACACGCAGAGAAGTATTATCTGCGGACAGAAAAAACTGATTGCAGCCGTTGGGGTGGAAAATCTGATTGTGATTGATACCGAAGATGCAACCTTGATTTGTGCAAAGGACAGCACGCAAGACGTGAAAAAGGTCATTGAAAACCTGCGAATTTGCAATCGGGATGCATTGTTATAAAGACAACCAAGAATAAATAGATGGTAAAAAGGTAGAAGCAGGAGGAAATAAAAACAATGAGCAAACATGCATTGATTACTGGAATTACGGGACAGGATGGTTCTTATTTAGCAGAATTGCTGCTGGAAAAGGGCTATGAAGTATATGGACTGATGCGGAGAAAGAGTGTCGTTGATTACGGCAACGTGGATCACATCAAGGAAAAAATTCATTTTATCTATGCGGACATGACCGATGAAATTTCTCTGATTCGTGCGATGCAGATTTCACAGGCAGATGAAGTTTATAATCTGGCAGCACAGTCTTTTGTTGCAACCAGCTGGGAACAGCCGATGGCAACCGCTGAAATTGACGCACTGGGCGTTACAAAGATGCTGGAAGCAATCAAGTTTGTAAAACCGTCTTGCCGGTTCTATCAGGCATCGACTTCTGAAATGTTCGGTCTGGTACAGGAAATGCCGCAGACGGAAAAGACTCCGTTCTATCCGAGAAGCCCGTACGGCGTTGCAAAGCTGTATGGTCACTGGATTACCAAGAACTATCGGGAGAGCTTTAACCTGTTTGCCTGCTCCGGTATTCTGTTCAACCATGAATCGGAACGCAGAGGGCTGGAATTTGTCACCAGAAAGATTACCACCGCAGCTGCTCGGATTTCTCTGGGCTTGCAGGATCATGTAGAACTGGGCAATCTGGATGCAAAGCGGGACTGGGGTCACTCTAAGGACTATGTTCGTGCAATGTGGCTGATGCTTCAACAGGATGCACCGGATGATTATGTCATTGCAACCAATGAAACCCGTACCGTTCGGGAATTTGTTGAGATTGCGTTTGCTCATGTAGGCATTGAAATTGCATGGCAGGGCAGCGGTACCGATGAAATCGGTGTGGATCGCAAGACAGGCAAGACCGTTGTCACCATCAATCCGCAGTTCTTCCGTCCGGCAGAAGTACAGGTCTTGTTGGGCAATCCGGCAAAGGCAGAAGAGAAACTCGGCTGGAAGCGGGAAATTTCGTTCAAGGAACTGGTAGAACGGATGGTTCGCCACGACTTGGAACTGGCAAAAAAAGAAGTACAGTAAATCAATTTTGCAGAAAAAGGAGGGAACGGCATGCGGATTGCCTTGGATGCACTGCCATTGGTCAGCAGTCGCATGACTGGAATTGGATACTGTGAAGCCGGACAGGTACAGGCGATGATGATGCTGCATCCGGAAGAGCAGTATGTCCTACAGTTTTTTGACAAAGGCGATGGGGTAGAAAAACGGAAACGGCTGTATTATTACGAGCAGCAGCGAAATGTCAGCGTTCGACAGGGGCATTTTTCCGGTTATCTGTACCGCCTGATGACCACGGCAATTCCGCTGCCGTACCGTGCATTTTTTGGAAAAGATGTGGATATTACACACTTTTTCAATTATATCATTCCGCCGGGGGTTGCTGGGAAGCGGATCGTGACGGTGCATGATATGGTCTATAAGACGTTTCCGGAAACCGTACGGGGGCGGACACGATTCATGTTGGAGTCCGGCTTGCAGCGTTCGCTGCATCGGGCAGATTTGATTGTGACCGACTCGGAATTTTCTAAAACGGAAATCATCCGGTATTTTCCGGCGACGGAAGAACGGATTCGAGTTGTGCCCTGTGGCGTGGATAAGCTGCGGTTTTCTCCAATGCTGCCGGCAGCTGCTCCGGCAATTGAAGAGCTGAAACGGCGGATGCACTTACAGGCGAATTATTTTCTCTATCTGGGAACATTAGAGCCTCGAAAAAACTTAGATCGCCTGATTCGGGCATATGCCCTCTTAAAGCAGCAGCATCCGGATGCACCGCAGCTGGTACTAGCTGGCGGTTACGGCTGGCGGAATAATCACATTTATCAGCTGGTGCAGACGCTGCATTTAGAGGATGATGTGTTATTTACCGAATATGTACCAGAAGAAGACGTGCAGCCGTTGCTGTGCGGAGCGATGGCGTTTGTGTTTCCCTCTGTTTATGAGGGCTTTGGGATGCCGCCGCTGGAAGCAATGGCGTGCGGAACACCAGTCTTGACAACACGGGCAGCCTCTTTGCCGGAAGTGGTGGGCGATGCCGCTGTGATCGTTGACCCGCACCATACCGAGGACATTGCACAGGGACTGGAGAAGTTATTCTTGGATGCAGCACTGCGGGAACGACTGCAAAAAGAGGGCTTGCGGCGAGCAGCAATGTTTTCTTGGGAAAACGCAGCCGCTGCCCTTTATGATGTTTATCAGGAGGCACTGACACGATGAGCAGACCGCTTCGGATTTTACTGGTAAACAAAGCTTATCCGCCGCATATTGGCGGCATTGAAACGCTGGTGCGGCAGTATGCACGCTGTTTTCAGACGCAGTTTTCCGCAGAGGTGCAGGTTTTGGTCTGTCAGGAAAAGGGCAAAACAGCACGGGAAACCATCGAGGGTGTTCCGGTGCTGCGAGCCGGAAGCATTGGGACATATTTTTCCTGTCCGCTCTCCGGTTCGTTTCTTCGCTATTTTCGGAAGTATGCCAAACAAGCGGATGTGGTGATGATTCACATGCCGTTTCCTTTGGCGGATTTGGCATGTTTGCTCTCTGGCTATCGGGGACGGGTCGTGCTGGCATGGCATAGCGATGTCATCAAGCAGAAGACCTTGCTGCGGTTTTACGCACCATTGCTGCGGTGGCTGCTTCGGCGAGCAGATTGTATTCTGACTGCAACACAGGGACATATTGACAGTTCTGCATTTCTTCCGGCAGTTCGGGAAAAATGCAAGGTGATTCCCTATGGCATTGACCTTGCAGCCTATCGGGCAGCCCCAGCGTATCCGGTCTTACAGCCGCATGCCAACCATCCGAAAGCCGTCAGGGCGTTGTTTGTAGGGCGGCTGGTCTACTATAAGGGCGTAACGGTTTTGCTGAAAGCAATGCAGCAGGTACAGAATTGTGAATTGTTTTTGATTGGCAGCGGAAAGCTACAGGATACCTTGCAGCGGATGGCAGAAGGTATGGACACGGTGCATTTTCTCGGCAGCCTGTCCGATGCAGATTTACGGGCAGCCTTGCAGGAATGTGATTTTCTGGTGTTGCCATCCGTGGCAAACAGCGAAGCATTCGGACTGGTGCAATTGGAAGCGATGGTTTACGGAAAGCCTGTCATCAATACCGCTTTGCCGACCGGTGTGCCACATGTCAGCTTAGATGGAGAAACAGGACTGACTGTTCCGCCAGAATCGGAAACCGCTCTGGCAGAGGCGATGCAAACGCTGGTATCCGATGCGGATTTGCGGAGCAGGTACGGAGCAGCTGCAAAGAAACGAGTCGAAACGGTTTTTGCAGAAGATGTGGTGATGCAGCAGGTTTATGATGTGCTCGCAGATTCCATTTTATAACAAATATAAATATAAATATAAAAGTTGCAATTTCATTCAAAAGAAAGGGAAATGATTATGAAAGCAATGCTGATTGGCGGTGCTGGATTTGTTGGAAAACATCTTGCAATCCATCTCGCAAATACTTATGGCTGGGAGATTGTCATTACAGGGCTGCCGGAAGAACGGGAAGCAATCGAACGCAGCAGCTTAGGACGCTTTGTTCCAGTGAATATCTTAGAAAAGGGACAGATTCAGGCAGTATTGGAGCAGGAACGGCCGCATTATATTTTCCATCTGGCAGCACAGAGTTCCGTTGCTCGTTCTTGGAAGAATCCGCAGGCAACCATTGATGTGAATATCAAGGGCTGTGCGAACTTGCTGGATGCGATTCGTTCCATAGAAATTTACGACCCAAAGATATTATTGATTGGTTCGGGCGATGAATACGGCAGATTGCCGGATGGCATTCGAGTGGTTTCAGAAATAACGCTGCCGTGTCCGGGTAATCCATATGCCATGACAAAGGCTGCACAGACGATGTTGGGGCAGGTTTATGCTCACGCTTACCGGATGCATATTGTTCTGGCAAGACCGTTCAATCACATTGGGCCAGGACAGATGGCAGGCTTCGTTGTATCGGACTTCTGCAAGCAGGTTGCAGAGATTTTGAACGGTGCAGAGCCAGTGGTACGGGTCGGTAATCTGACCGCTTCCCGGGACTTTACGGATGTACGGGATGTGGTACGGGCGTATGGTCTGCTGATTCAGCATGGCGTACCGGGTGAAATCTACAACATTGGTTCGGGAGCAGCCGTTTCCATTCAATCGTTGTTGGATGAAATCATCCGGCAGAGTGGCATTTCCATTTCAGTACAGCATGACCCGCAGAAATTCCGTCCGGTGGATTATCCAAGCATTGCAGCGGATATTTCAAAGTTGCAGCAAGCAATTGACTGGAAGCCGGAAATTTCGCTGGAACGTACCATTGCAGATACACTGACAGACTGGCAGATTCGGTTGAAGAACAACGTCAATTGATGGAAAAAGGGGTTCAACATGGAGGAACACACGGAGCAAAAGCGGGTTATGGCAGATACATATATGGAAGAAGTATGGGAACAGCAAGCAGTCAAAAACTGGTCGAAGCCGATGCACAATTTCGGGGTACGACAGAATGCATTTAATCAGAGTGCTGACCAGCGGATTCGGGCGTTGGAATCGGAAAATTTGCAGCTGCGGACACAGATTCGGACGCTGATGCAGCAGACTGAGGAACTTTCTCAGATTGCCAAGCGACAGAAAGAACGGCTGCGGCAGGAAGAGCAGCGAAATCGGGAGATTTTCGGACGTGTTGCAGCAATGCTGGATCGGATGCGGAATGATTTGGATCGTGTGCGGCTTTCTACCCAGTTGAACAGCAATGCCATTGACCGGCTGATGCTGGAGGATGAAGCAGAGCCAGAGGCAGTGGAAGAGCCATTGACCACGATGGAAGAACCGGAAGAAGAACTGGAAACCATGGAAGAAGCAGAAACAGTAGAAACCGTTGCAGCAGTGGAATCCGTTGAACCAGAAGTAGAACCGGAACAAGTGACAGAATCCATAGAGCAACCTGTTGAACCGGAAACAACGATTGAACCGAAAGACAGCTATGTAGAATGAGATTGCAGGAGATTTTCCAAATATACTTTAACTGCAAGTGATGATATAAATATTAAGATAGAAAAAACCGCTCTCGGTACAAAAGTATACCGGGAACGGTTTTTCTTTTTGATATAACAGGCAATTGGAAATTAAGAATAGTCTACCAAATCAAATGCAGTGATTTTGCCATTTTCAATGTAGAACGAATATGCCTTCTGCCCATTGGAAACCGTATCATAGATGGAAACCACATAAATGCTGGCAGTTTCTGCCTCTGGAACAATGTCAACATTGAATTGTGCTTCCAAGGCTGCAACGGAACTGCCAATGCCGACAACACCAACTCGAATATCAGATGGCGAGCCTTCATAGACTTCTACTTCAAAGATATTGCAAGCCTGTGCATCGGTCGGGGAAGTGGACATATTTTCCAGCCCAAGGGTCAGCGTAGCATCCGAATTGGAATACCAATTGTAATCCTGTGATTCAATGGTTGGGTCAACGGAACAGTCCACTAGCTGAATCAAATCCATGTTGTTTTCATAGAATCGGAACAGTTTTCCGCCGTTGTAGGTAATGGCAGCAATGGAAAGGTCTGCATCAATCCGCTGTTCATTTTCGGAAGTATCAACAGTGCCGTCTGAGTCATCTGCCTCTGTGCCATCTTCTACCGGTCTGTCATCGTCTGCCGGAAGGGTTGAAATATCCGAGTCAGAACTCTGTGTATTCAAATCATCTCCGCCATTGATTTCATCATAAATGGAATCGGCAAAGTTGTCCGCATCCTGAATGCCCAGTGCAGTCGCAATCTTTTTCAGGCAGTCCTTTGTCTGTGTGCCATCGCCAAAGTAAGCATCCTTTGTGGCATCATCGGACAAGTCCAAAGAATCCGATGGAATATTCAGTGCCAAGTCGTCACCCTTGTCGGTGCTTAGCGTGCAGGAGATGGTTGCATAGTTAGTGCCGCCAACTGCCCAGTCAACGGAGAATGTCTGTGACTTTCCATCTGAATCCAGACTCAATGTGAACAGATTTGGTTCATCCTCTGTGGAAGCGGTCAGACTGCCGGAGCAGTATCCCCGTTTGTCATCAACAATCTTGAAATCTTCCAGATCCAGCAGAACAGAATTTTCTTCCAGAGCAACCGTGATTGTGCCACTATAGGTATCTTTAGAACCTTCGGACAGAACTCCGCTGACATTCAATCCGTTGACATCGAAATAAACGCCAACTTGCTTGCCATCTTTTCCGGCATAGCATTCCAACAAAGAGGAATCAGCATCGTCCGGATCTGCAATGCGGCAGCCACGAATCGTTCCGGTTGGGTCAACATAGAGGGTAATAGTTGCCGATTCTGTAACAGTGGTGTCGTTCCAGTTGTCCAGAGCTTCTTGCAGGTTGGATTGAAATTCGTCTTCTGTCATCAAATCTGATGCAGCGAAATAGTGCGAGATGGTACTGTCTTCTTTCACTTCTTCGAGCAGTTCCTTGACAACGGTTTTCAGTTCATCGCCCTGATAGGTTGCTTCAAGGGCAGTGTAAGAAAATGTTGTGTCTGCAATGTTTAGTTCCTGATTTTTCAGCAGGGCAATGGTCGCATCGCTGTCAGCAATAATTTCACCGTACCGCTGGAACATGCTGTTCAGGTCAGAGGGAGAAATGCGGTCTTCGAGGACTTCCGGTGTCAGGAACAGGGAAGAGGAATTCAGTGCGGAGGAGTCGATAGAAGAATCAAATTCGTCAGAGAGATCGGTTTCTTCTTCGGTGATGGTTTCAACGTCTTGCCATGTCATGGAAAGATACTGGTCGGATACAGATGGAATCTGTAAATAAACATTATTCGCATCCGCTACGACGTTGCCCTCTAAGACATCTTCACCATTGAGGGTAATCGTTACCGTTCCGCCCATCTTGTCGGCTTCTACTTTTCCGCTGAGCGTGATTGCAGCAGATGTCAGCGTAATGGTTTCATCGGTATCAACATCGCTGTTGAGTTCTTCCTGCAACTTCTTCTGTCCCTCTTCGCTGAGAGTGATGTTCATAGACAGATTGGATTGCGGTTCTTCCTTGGAGAGAGAGAGGGAACTGTCGTAGCGGTCAGAAACCGAACGCCCCCAGTCCTTTGTATTTTTTTCAATGACCCATTGATAATAATCGCTTTCGCTGCTGAAGTTCATCTTTGCGAAGTTCTTGACGGTGTCGCTGGCAGCGTAGGCAATGCCTGTTCCTGCTCCGAGGACAACCACAGCACTGACAACAGAGATGACAGCGATTTTCCAGCCCTTCATTTTCTTTTTGGACTTTGCACCGACAATCTGACCATTCAGCGAGAAATCAGGCTGCTGAAATGGTGGTGGTGTCTGGGAAAAAGAAGGCGGTGTTTCCGGCTGCGGTGGAGTGGTTGCTGCATCCGCAGACGGAGCAGGCTGTTGAAATGGATTTGCTGCCGAAGCAGCAGTGGCATCATTTGCCGGGGTCGAAGTTGGGGTTGCATCGTTTTGCGGCGGTGCGAAACCAGTGTGGTCGGATTCCGGCAGATTATTTTTAAAATCGTCCATGAAGATACTCCTTTTTATAAAAATAGACTGTTCGTATTATATCATATTTTTTTTCAAAAGTCAATGATTGCAAAAAAGTGCTTTTTGCCAGTTTGGTTCTCAAAAGCAGGAAAAAAGAAAAAGCAAAAACCGCAAATCCAAACAAAGGATTTGCGGTTTCAAGATGCTTTTTGGAATCCATCGGAATCCAATAGAGATTACTTGGCGTAATCCACAACCCGGCTTTCCCGGATGAGGTTGATTTTGACTTGTCCCGGGTAGCTCATTTCGGTTTCGATCTGCTTTGCGATTTGACGGGCAATCAGCACCATCTTTTCATCGTTGACCTTTTCCGGAACGACCATAACCCGAACTTCACGGCCAGCCTGCAACGCATAGCATTTTTCGACACCGTCATACGATGCACAAATATTTTCGAGCTGTTGCAGCCGCTTGATGTAGTTTTCGTAGTTTTCGCTTCTTGCTGCCGGACGAGCCGCAGAAATGGCATCCGCAGCCTGTACGATACAGGCAAGTGCTGTTCTCGGTTCAACATCGTTGTGGTGGGCTTCCACTGCATGGATGATTTCCGGACTTTCGTTGTACTTCTTGCAGACATCCACGCCAATCTGTACATGAGAGCCTTCAATTTCAGCAGTCAGAGCCTTACCAATGTCGTGCAGCAAACCGGCACGCCGTGCCATGTTGGCATCCAGTCCCAATTCCGAGGCAAGAACGCCGCAGAGCTTGGAAACTTCGATGGAGTGCTTCAAGACATTCTGCCGGTAGCTGGTGCGGTAATAGAGCCGTCCCAACAACTTGATCATTTCGTTGTTGATGCCATGAACATTGGTTTCCAGAACAGCATGTTCGCCTTCTGCACGAATCCGCTGTTCCACTTCTCGTTTTGCCTTTTCCACCATTTCTTCAATCTTGGTCGGGTGGATTCTGCCGTCCGCAATGAGTTTTTCCAGAGCAATACGGGCAATTTCACGCCGAACCTGATCGAAACAGGAAAGTGTAATGGCTTCCGGTGTATCATCGATAATCAAGTCCACGCCGGTGAGGGTTTCCAGTGTTCGGATATTTCTGCCCTCTCTGCCGATGATACGACCTTTCATTTCATCGTTAGGCAGCGGTACAACCGAAACTGCCGATTCCGAAACCTGATCGGATGCACACTTTGCAATGGCGAGGGAGATGTAATTTCTTGCTTTCTCCTCACAGTCATCCTTGAGCTGCTGCTCATACTGGGTGATTTTCATTGCCTTTTCATGCACCAGTTCGTCTTCCAGATGTTGCAGGATGTATTCCTTTGCCTGTTCCCGGGTGAATTCTGAGATTCGTTCCAGAACGTCCATCTGGCTATTCTTGATGGCTTCGGCTTCTGCAAGCCGTTCTTCCACGCTTTTTTGTTTGCGGGCAAGATTGTCCTCTTTGCGTTCGAGGTTTTCCAGTTTTTTGTCCAGAGATTCTTCTTTCTGCTGTACTCTTCGTTCCTGTCTGCTGACTTCAGAACGGCGGTCTTTGATTTCCTTTTCCGCATCGGCACGCAGCTGAAAGACTTCATCTTTGGCTTCCAGTAATACGCTTTTCTTTTGCTGTTCTGCTTCTTTCTTGGCATCGTGAATGACACGAGCCGCTTCTTTTTCGGCAGAGCCAATTTCCGCTTCTGCCTGTTGCTTTCGTTGCTGAATCCCGTCCTGTACACCTTTGGTGTAGCCTTTTTGGGTGGCAGTATGGTTGGTGACCAAAACCGCAGCCACACAGATGACGCAGGCAACCAGACAAACGATTACAATTTCCATTTTTTGCACGCCCTCCTTTGATTGAATCACTTATCTTACAATCGGTTTCCCGTTGGGCGGTGTGCAGAAAAAAACGAACGTAGCGAATCCTGACGCATCCAGTACCATATCCTATTTTACAAGTTGCCAAAAGCCGCAGGGCGGGCAAGATTGCCGAAACCGATGCGGATTTATCCATAAAAAGGGAAGCAAATTCTGCTCGGAGAGCAGCAGCTTCCGCTGATGTAAAAAAAAGAACCGTCTGCTTGTTTGTGCAGAACCCCTATATTCTGAAAGCTGCACGCCGCAATTCCAATAAAAAAACGGACGCCATTTTTCTAACAGCATCCGCAACCGGATTTGTAATATACAGCTCTTTTATTTTACACTGTTTTCGAAAAAAAGTCAAGAGATTCCCGAAACTTTTCCGGCATCGAAGCTGTAAATTTTTATTGGGTAGAGCGGCAGCGTTGGAAGCGGTATCCGGTTTTGCCGGAAAAAAGCGGCGAAAATCTTAGAAGTTGTTCGCTTTTTCGACAAGAAACGGCGAGAAAATTTGTGCAACTTGTTCCGTTTGCCGGCTTTTTTGCAAATGGAATTGACAACCTCACGGGAAGTGTGGTAAAATAACAATACATGTACTGGTGCATCTTGCCCGAACATATGCAAACAACCGTTTGCAGAATCAGAAAAGAAGGAGGAAAACCACATGGCACGACACGACGATCGGGGAACGATTCTTTGGACAGATAAAAAGCGAACCTTTCTGGGGTTGCCGCTTTCTTTTACAAGATATTATTTAACAGACCATCAGCTGATTACAAGAGTGGGTTTTCTCTCCATAAAAGAGGATGAAATTGAACTGTATCGCATTGTGGACAAACGAATTGAACAGACGTTCTTCCAGCGGCTGTTTGGCTGCGGCACAGTCATCATTCTCAGTCGGGATGAAGACACGCCGGAAAAACACCTGGTTTCCATTCGGCATCCGCAGCAGGTTTCCAAGCTCATCGGCAATTCTGTTCGGGAGCGGCAGGAAAGTTTGCGGATCGCCGGCAGAGATATGATCGGTGCAGCATTTGTGGGCGACGGAAATGGACGGATTTCTGCTCCTTATCAAGCACCGGGTGATCTGGATGGAGAAGATGACGATCTGCTGTAAAGCAATTACAGACTGCATTTCTTTTGGATGGAATATCCGGGGCGTTTCGGATGCCCTATCGGCAAAAAAGCGGACAGGACAGCAGAAACGAATAGAGAGATAAAGGAGATCCTGAGTATGCTTTCATTTATTACAGAAAAACTGACAGCATGGGAAAAGCTGAAAGCAGAAACCCGCCCGATATTTATTTATGGGATGGGTGACGGTGCAGAAAAAATCATGCGGGTTTTTCAGGAGAAAGGGATACCGTTTGCCGGTATTTTTGCAAGCGATGATTTTGTAAGAGGCCATTCTTTTGCAGGCCACAAAGTGCGGAAACTTTCCGAAATTGAAGCAGCCGTAGACGATTTTGTCATTGTACTGGCGTTTGCTGCTGGTTATCAGTCCTTAGTCGATAAAATCGTGGACATCAGCAAACGGCATACGCTGCTCGTTCCGGATGTACCGGTTGCCGGAGGCGGTTTATTCACCTATGATTATTGTCTGGAACATGCGGACGAAATCGAAACAGTTTATAACCTGTTGGCAGATGACTATTCCAGAGAAGTCTATGCCAGCATTTTGAATTTTAAAATCAGTGGCGAAATTCATTATCTAATGGATGTCACCACGCCAAAATCCGAAATTTATCGGAAGCTGATGCACTTGACCCCGAATGAAATTTATGTGGATCTGGGTGCTTATAATGGCGATACGATTCGGGAAGTGCTCCAGTATACCCGTGGTAAATATATCCGGATTTATGCCATGGAGCCGGATCGGAAAAATTTCAAAAAGCTGTTGAAGACCACAGACGGGATGCAGAACGTCTATCCGTTTCATGCAGCGGCTTGGTGTACGGATACACAAGTACCATTCGCCACGAAGGCTGGCAGACAGTCTGCGGTAACCGCAACCGGACAGACGATTGATGCCAGAACCGTGGACAGCGTTTTAGAGGGCAGACCTGCAACCTTGATTAAAATGGATGTCGAGGGCTGCGAACGGGAAGCACTCTGGGGCTCTGCTCAGACGATTGCCCACTATACACCAAAGCTGATGGTTTCGCTGTATCACCGCAATGAAGATATGTTCTCATTGCCATTGCTGATTCAGAAGCTGAACCCGAATTATGATATTTATATCCGGCATCAGCTCTATATTCCGGCATGGGAAACCAACCTCTATGCCGTTCCCAAAAAACAGAACTAGGGCAGCTGTTCTTGCAGTTGCTGCAAAAAAAGCCGGCTCTTGCAGGACAGTGCAGGGTCGGTTTTTTCGTGAAAAAGCAGGGAAAGGGAAATAGTATCCAAAATTTGTTAAATTCCTATAAAAACAGATGTTGAATTTTGGTGAAAATTCAGAAAAAATTGGATACGGGTTGACAGTTTCATCCAGCTGTGATACAATATAGGAAATTCCATGCAGAGATATGATAAAAAAGCAATGGGGCTGACACTTTTTTCATGAGAAGCAATGCCCCTATTTCTATCGCAGAAATCAATCATGTTTGGAGTATTCTAAAATTGCATCCTTCCATTTCCTTGTGGGATTCCCATGGGAATCCATGTGGTATAACCTGTCCGGGCACGGCTGTCGCTTATAACGTGTCCGGACAACCTGTTTTTTAGAGAAATGGACAAAAATTGAATCTTGCGTTTGTGCAGTTCCAACGAAAATATTTTTTCTTGTGGAAAACTGGTTGACATTTTGGAGAAAGACTGTTATAATAAAGCCATACCAGTAAAACGGATGCAAAAACGAATACTTCAATTTTTCTTTTTCTCATTGTTGGAATGACGCAGTCGGTCGAAAAACCGGCTGCGTCATTTTGTTTCTGGATGTTTTATTTTTGTAGTAATCTTACGAATTGGATTCAGTCGGCATAGCGGTTTGCATGGGAGCAGATTCAATGTCCAGCAGGTCATCTGGGTGGAAGGTATAGGAAATCAATTTGCTATCATCCTGATTGTCGCCGCTTCCGCCAGCCAGCGGACTGTACAGCAATACGCCTTCTTGGTAGTCCTCATAGACTTCTGCACCAATGTAACCTATTACAGTTGCTCCGGCAGGAATTGGCTGGGAGAAATCTTCCACATCTTGTCCGAATTGCTGATAAGTTGCCCGCATGGATTGGATGGTAAACGCATCAAACGGTTTTCCGTCTAACTGAATCTGACAGGTTTGCAGGAAGTTGGCAGAAATCGGGGCATCGGTCTGGTTGGAAACCGTAAACGAGAAGAAAATTGCATTGCAGTTCTGCCCGTTGTGCACATCGGTGATGGAAGAACGATAAACACCGTTTAAGGTGACAGTTGCACCGTCAACATTCTGGTCTGTTCCGACTTCGCCCGGAATGATGGTTGTGACGACCGTTGTGCGGGGAAGGGTTTTCTTTGAGGTGGTTTTTGTGTTGGAATCTGCACAGCCGCTCAACAGCAGAGCAAATGTCAGTCCACCACAGAGCACGAGATGAGAAATTTTCATAAAAGAATCCTTTCTGTTGTTCCGAATCGAGGAATAGATTCAGAATTGGTTATCATAAAATAGCAAAAGCCGCACTTGCACCATTCAGATGGGCAAGGCGGCTTTCACGAAAACAATTTAGTCCTCAACAATTGCCTGAACTGGGCAGGTGTCTGCACAAGAACCGCAAGAGATGCAAGAATCTGCATCAATTACATAGGTGCTGTCGCCTTCCTTGATTGCTTCTACTGGACATGCGTCTGCACAAGAACCGCAAGAAAGACATGCATCAGTGATTTTATATGCCATTGCTGTTTCACCTCCGGAAACCAGATTTCACACAGGGAAATCCTGTACGCTCTTATTATAGCAGATTCCCTTGTGAAATGCAAGTGGTTTTCCATGGAAAGCAAAAAACTTTTTTTCAGCGAATCGCACAAATCCAATGGCGTTGAAGAGCTGGTTATTCTGCAATATGTTCCAAAGCCTGCCGGAAAATGGTATAGATATGGTCGTCTGCGAGGGCATAAAAAATAGACTTTCCCTCTCTGCGGCTGCTGACGAGGCGGGCTTGCTTTAAGATGCGGAGTTGATGAGAGATGGCAGACTGTGTCATGCCCAGCCGATTTGCGATTTCCTGGACACAGGTTTCCTGTTGAAATAATGCAAAGAGGATGCGGACACGGGTGGGGTCGCCGAATACCTTGAAGAGGTCTGCCATGCTTTGCAGGGCAGGGTCATCGGGTGCAAGAATATCCGTCATATGGGTGCACCTTCCTTTCTGTTCCATTCCGAAAAAATGGGGGATACTTTAATGATACGCAATTTTTTTGGATTTGTCAATCCCTGTTTCGTGACAAAATCCACAATTTGTTTGAAACAAGGCTGTTTGTCACAAAAGTTCGTATTAAAATTTAGTGATTGTATACAAATTGTTTGATATTTCAGATAGTCCAGATTCTAATTTTTCTGTTATAATAATTTTATATTTATGAAAAAATAAGAAAGGTGGCTTTCGGATGCAAAAGACGATTTTTCGTACAAAATCGACCATCCCTTGTCGGGATGATGCAGAATTGGCTTCCGAACAGACTTATCAGACTGCATTTACTGCATGGCAGGAACAGCCGGGCAATGAATTTTCGTTTCGACAGCCGGGATCAACAACGCAAGCAGTTTTTTTAGAGGGAATGGGCTTACAGGAAGAAGAGCCAGCGGTTTTAGAACGGCGAGCGTTACAGCGGATTTCCAACCAACTTGGGATTTTATTTCTCCATCAGCTATTAGCACCCTATTTGGTGTTAATTGTTTGTGTGATTGTATTTTCTTTGTTGGGCGGTTCGCTCTCCTATTCTGTGCATGATAATGTGCTATATGGTTCTAACGATCTTGTTTTGATAACCATGATTTTGCGAAAAATTGTGCGGTTTGGAGTTCCGATTTTTATGGCAAAGCGGCTTTTGAAGATGCCAAAGACCGTGACTTGCTGCCGACAAAAGACAATCCCTTCTGCGTGGGTTCGGACGTTGGGCATTACGATGTGTGTCTTTTTCGCATTTGGCATGATTCTCAATTTTTTGCCGGAATCTAGCATACACTACATCACATTGGGGGCACTTTCTCATACGATTCTCTGTCTGGACACCCAGCATCAGATATTCTACTTTGCGTTTGTGTTGATTTCCCGTCCGATTTTTGAAACAATGTTGTATAATGGCAGTATCATGCATGTGCTGCGGCAGTTTGGCGATGATACGGCTGTATTGCTGACTGCAACCTTTTCCGCCTTAATGGCGGAGAATCTGGTGACGGGTATTTCAACCTTTGCCGTTTCAATTTTGGCAGCCAGAGAAATTCTGCGGGATGAAAATGTCTATGTGGGGCTGTTCTCTCGGTCGGTTTATTATACTTTGATGTTTGTGCTGTTTCATACATCCATTTTCCGGAATAATGTGCCGATTTCAAACCGGATGCTCTGGATTTTACTGATCGGTGTTCTGGGAATGTTATTATGTGTGTTGGTGATTTGGAAAGCACCATTTCAGGGAAGCAAACGATTTTATTCCATTCGTTCTGCCGGAAAGTGCTGTCTGACCTTTTTGATTCAGGCGAATCTAATGACGGTTTGTGTGTTTGTTGCACTGGCACTTTCTGTAATTTCTTTGATTTTATAGCAACAGGCAGGAGGAACTTTCATGCAAGAACTTTATGTGCCACAGGAACGTTACATGCGGCGGGCGTTGGAGTTGGCAGAATATGCGGCTTCTCTGGGAGAAGTTCCCGTTGGGGCAGTGGTGGTTCATCAGCCCACTGACCGGATTATCGGGGAGGGCTGGAACTTGCGGGAGTCTGGGAAATCTCCGCTGGCACACGCTGAGATCATGGCAATTGACCAGGCAAGCCGAACGCTGGGCGGCTGGCGAGTGATTGACAGTGCCATTTATGTGACATTAGAACCTTGTCCGATGTGCTGCGGAGCAATTCTGCATGCACGATTAGACCATTTGGTTTTTGGAGCATATGACCCGAAAGGCGGTGCAGTGGCATCGGTAGAATCCATGTTTGATTTACCGTATAACTATCACCCAACCATTGAGGGCGGATTTTTGCAGGAAGATTGTGCAGCAGTTTTGACGCAATTTTTCCGAGAATTGAGAAGAAAGAAAAAAGAGCAGGCAAAATAACTGCAATTGAGCTGGTTCTTGCCATTTTAAACAACAAAAAATTCCCATCCAACTTTTTAGACAGAGATTTGAACGGAATGGAACAGTGAATTTCCATGTATCCCGTTTGTATCTCTGTCTATACTATTTTTGCAGCGTTTTTTGCTGCAAAAGGGAGGGAAAACATGAATCTGAAAAAGACCATTGCCGGCTGCTGTGTTCTGTTTCTGCTGTACAGTATGCCGCTGCATACAGCGGCACTGGATTCTACTTGTATCGGTTACGGACAGGGAAAAGCAACAGACAGTCAAAATTGTCCGCTGGATGCCCTTGCTTTCAATGAACGCTATGCAGAATACGGAGCATTTGCCACCACACCCGACACCAGCCGCATTATTTTGACCTTTGACCAAGGCTATGAAAACGGTTACACGGCACAGATTCTGGATACCTTAAAAGAAAAGCATGCCACTGCGATATTCTTTTTGACGGGCGACTATGCAAAGAAAGAAACTGCGTTGGTAGAGCGAATGATTGCAGAAGGGCACGTTCTGGGCAATCACGGCATGACACATGCCAGCCTACCGAACTGTACGCAGGCGGAAGCGATGGAGGAAATCCAATCCCTGCATGATTATGTCTTACAAACGTATGACTATGAAATGCAGTATTTCCGTTGCCCGTGCGGAGAATATTCCGAGCAGGCGTTGCAGTGGGTGCAGGATGCCGGATACCAAACGGTATTCTGGAGCGGTGCTTATGTAGACTGGAAAACAGATGACCAGCCAAACCCAGATACTGCCTATGAAACGCTGCTTTCAACGGCTCATGGCGGAGAAATTCTGCTGCTGCACTCGGTTTCTTCCACGAATGCTGCCATTTTGGGCGATGTCATTGACGGCTTTCGGGCAGCAGGGTATACAGTTTAAATCTATGCAGTCTATTTGAATTGAAAAGCGAACGGGAACACAAAAAACCTGCGGTACATTTCATTATGCCATCGCAGGTTTTTTGAGATCTGGAAATAAAAACGCCGGCATCCAATAGAAGATACCGGCGGAAAAATCGAAATTCCAATTTCTGCTTGTACGCAGAAAATCCGAACGATTGATATTTTTTGATATTTTTAGCGAAAAGAACGGTTGTCCCGGCTCTTGTACCAGTCTGAACAACAATGCATATTTCACGCTTAGTGGTTCAGGTAAGATTTTACCAGTGCCTGTAAGAGTTCGTCCCGGTCAATGTGACGAATCAAACTCCGAGCATTGCCGTAGGTGGTTATGTAGGTCGGATCCTCTGACAGAATATAACCTACAATCTGATTCACTGGATTGTATCCTTTTTGTACCAATGCATCGTAGACGGCAGTAAGCGTTTTTTTCATTTCGATTTCCTTTTCGTCATTTACAGAAAATGTCATGGTCTTGTCATACATAACTGATCCCCTCCTTATGGTGATTCTTCTATTATACCTGAAATTTTGTAATTTTACAAGGGCTTTCCGGAATTTTTCTGTTTTGTAGGATTCCAAACCTTATTTTTTGTATAATCTGCTGAACTTTTTCAAAGAAATTTATCACAAAAAGAAAAATCATTCTAGAGCGAATGGTATTTTTTAGAAGTATGTATTCCCTTTTCCAGAGAAAAGGGAATGCTGTTTTTGATGCAGGAACAAAAACAGCAGGGGATAAGATTTATTCGCAGCAGTTCCGCTTTACAAAAGAGAAGCAGTCGGTACATTCCGGAACAGTCGGATTCGGTTCATGTGTGCCGATGGTGATGCTGTTCAGGCAGCAGTAGTTTTCTGTGCCCATGTTGTGCTTGCACTGGGTAACGGAACAGTGAATGTGGTCGTTTTTCTTCATTTCCATGGTGAAAATCCTCACTTTTATCAAAATTGTTCCACGAGGGAACGAGAATAGTTTGTGCGGAAAGTGGGAGATTATACAGAAGAGGAAGAAAAAGTTTGGAGCAGATAGGCTGCAAAAATAATTTTGCGATTTCTCTACAAAAATTACTGCTTGCCAAAATAAGTTCCTCTTGACAGTTCTCGCTGCATATGTTATAATGCAAGTGCAATCAACTGACATATTAGAAAGGATGAAAATTCATGAAAAATAGAAAAACAGGAAGAGCCATCGCCGCTGCTGCCATGCTGACCATCGCAGCAATGACCATGCCAATGCCGACCGTTTCCGCAGCAGATGACGTTGCCCCGTACAGTGTTGTCGTACTGGGCGATAGCATCAGCACCGGTTACGGGCTGGAGGATTCCAGCAAGGCTTATGTTTCCATTCTGGAACAGCATATGAACCAGAAAGTCACCAACCTTGCAAAGGATGGAACGACTTCTTCGGAATTGCTTCAGTCGTTGCAGGGGGACAGTACCATGCAGGGGGCGGTTGCTGGAGCAGATGTCATTGTTGTCACCATCGGTGCAAACGATATTTTGCAGCCAATTCTGAACAACGATGTGGTAAATGTAAAAGATTATAGTGATATTTACCAGCTGGCAAGTGCAATCAGTGAGAAACAGAATGAACTTTTAAAATATATGAGAGCCAACGTTCCGCCTGCAGTTGCCAGTGCCAATACCAACATTGACAGCATCATTTTGCAGCTGAAGAGCACCAATGACCATGCAAAATTGGTATTCCAGACGGTTTATGACCCACTGAGCATGGATGAGGATGATACAGGATTATCAGAAAGTGCACTTTCCAAGTTGAATTTCTTCTCAAATTCTCTGATGTACCAATATTTGAATGGCAGCGGGGAAAATGGAAGCATGATTCCAGTTGGTTTGAACCAGAATTTACAGACACATGCCCAGAACGGAGATATTTATTTGGCAGATGTCTATAACACATTCCTGCATCATGCATGGACAAATGTCAACATTGCAAATGCAGACGTGCACCCGACAGTTGCTGGTCAGGAAGCCATTGCAAACTTGCTGATTGATAGCGGCTATTTCCCAACTGTTACCAACATACCGGGTGACATTGATGGCGATGGAAAGGTTGCTGTTTCCGATGCAGTCGCTGTTTTGACGGAATATGCACGTGTTGCAGCAGGAAATGAAGCACAGTTTAGTGAAGCACAGAAAGGCAAAGCAGATGTCAACAAAGATGGTGTGATAGATGTTGCCGATGCCGTTGGCATTCTGACCTATTATGCAAAGCAGGCTGCTGGACAGACACCGTCTTTCAGCTGATAAAAATAGCCTGAATTAGAACGAAAACCGTTCGATTTTGCGGAAAAGTACCGTAGAATCGAGCGGTTTTTTTGTGAAAAATAGAATCCATCTGTGTTTAACGATGTTTTCCGTCTACTATCATAAAGTTATCACATTCCAGCGTATAATATTAACCATAGAGTAAAGAACAAGACAGACCGATGCAGAACAGCAGCGGTTTTCAATAGAAAGGAAGATTCTTATGTATGAACGGGAACAGGACATGATGAAAAATGAATCGAACAACACAGCAGCTTCTGAGCCGAAACAGCCAGAATCTACAATGACCAATCAAAATTCTTATAGCACATCTGCTGCAACGGGCAGCACCGCTGCTAATCATACAGCAGAAACCAATCGCACTGCTTCTGGTACAACTTATGGAGCAGCAAATCGGTATGGCAGCACCACACCGACTGGTTATGGTTACACTACTAATAATAGTAGTACCAACCAGAGCACAGGATATACCGGAAATACTTCCTCTGATACACAGTCCCAGCAGCAGGGTTACAGCTACGTCAATTATTATTCCAATCCGAATGCACCAGTACAGGCATCCGGCAGCGGCAAACCGCCGAAGAAAAAGAATCACTTCTGGATGAAAGCGGTTGCATTTGTTGCAGCGATGGCAATTGTTTCGGTTGGTTCGATTGGCATTTATAATGGCGTTCATAATTCCAACAAGCTGGTAACAGCAGAAAGCAGTACTTCTGCTTCGGATTCTACCGATACCACAGCCAATACCACAACACAGGACAGCAGCAGTAAGGCACAGAGTACAACTGTAAAGGGCGATGCTGCAAAAAGCTGGATTGAATTGGCATCTGGTACAAATGCAATGTCTATTAGCGACATTGTTAAGAAAGTAGCACCATCGGTTGTCGGTGTTCAGGCAACTTTCAAGATGCCGAATAACTACAATTATAATTATGGCTTTGGCATGTTCGGAAATGGCAACAGCGGAAATGGTGACAATTCCGGTTCAATGACCGGTGTCGGAACCGGTATTATCATGCGGGAAGATGGCTACATTGTCACAAATGCCCATGTTATCTATGATTCAGAATATGGCTGTGGCGAAGCAACTGCCGTAGAAATCCGGATGTCTGATGAAGAAACCACTTATGATGCAAAGGTTGTTGCCTATGATATTGAAACCGACCTTGCTGTTTTGAAGGTAGACCAGACTGGTTTGACTGCTGCGGAATTTGGCGACAGTGATCAGTGTCAGGTTGGCGATGCGGTTGTTGCAATCGGTAACCCGTTGGGTCTGGAACTCCAGAACACGGTTACTTGCGGGATTATTTCCGCACTGAACCGGAAAGTTACCATCAATGACAAAACTATGACATTGATTCAGACGGATACCGCCATTAATAATGGTAACTCTGGTGGTCCGTTGATTAACAGTTCTGGTCAGGTTATCGGCATCAACTCTGCGAAGATGTCCTCTAGTGTTTCTTCTAGTGGTGCAACCATTGAAGGTATCGGCTTTGCAATCCCGATGACAGAAGCACGGGAAATTGTAGATGATTTGATTAACTATGGCTATGTTACTGGCAGACCGCAGCTGGGTATCAGCTGTCAGGATGTTTCCGAAGCCGTTTCTCAGGCATATAACTTGCCAATCGGTGCATATGTTATCAGTGTAACCGATGGAGGTGCAGCAGCAGAAGCTGGTTTACAGGTCGGTGATGTCATTACTGCTATCAACGATAACAAGATTGAAACCACAGAAGAACTGAACAACTATAAGAATGAGTATAACGCTGGTGATACTGTCACCTTGACCATTGTCCGCAACGGACAGGAACAAAAAGTTTCTGTTGTTCTTCAGGAAGTACAGCAGAAAAAACAATCCTGATGAATCGTCACGGACAATGAAATCTTTCCCGCCAATGCTAAAAGTTGGGCATCTGGTCGGAAATTTTCAAATGCTTTCTTCATACATTCTCCTTATTATTTTTCCAACACAGGCAGCCTGCAAAGTCTTTTTGCAGGCTGTTTGTGTTTTTTGTGAAAAATGACGGAAAGAGCCGATTCTGAAAACACGACTTTCACAAGGTGCACACAAAAGTTCAGTTGAAAGCCTGTTGAAAAGTGTTGAAAACGGTTGAAAATTGTGTAAAAGCTACAAATACGGGCAGAATTTCCACCTAATAATTTTAAAAAAAATAAAGGTAGAGGCTTGACATTCCTGACAGAATGTGTTAGAATACTTTATGTAAATCGTTTACGGCGGTTTATGCACCCATGCCGTAAAGGATCACGTGAGTCCAAGCATTCATGGAACATCCGGTTATTTCAGTTCTGCGAAATCCGGTTACATGGAAACAGAAACAGGGCAGTTTAATAGTGAGGGGAAATGAGACTGCACAAATGCAATCACGTCTGTGCGTCAGCTTGGACGGTCACAAAAAAATTGAATGAAGAGAGGGAAATGTGCAATGAAGAAGGTATTCAATAAAGTCATTGCAGTTGCAGCAACTGTTCCGCTCGCTCTGACACAGGGCTTCGCAGTAATGGCAAACGCTGCAGACGCAACCACCATCAGTGTGGAAAAGGTACTGAACATTGAACCACAGGAGCTGGAGTCCAGTTGGGCAAAGCTCGTAGAAGGTGCACTGATTGTTTCGGAAGGTAAGAGTTTTGAACTGGATGTTGCAGATATCATTGATTCTGCTGATTTCTCGGATAAAAACGCTGCTTATGTAGAAAAAGTACAGAAGTGCATCGTTGGAAACCCAAGCGTAAACATTCAGAATAGCGTTGCAGTGATGACCGCACAGGTTGATGCAACCAGCTATGTACAGAGCAACATCATTGATGCCATCAAGAAGGAATTGACCAAGCAGGGTGCAGCTTCCATCATTGATGACATTGATTTTAGCATGCTCGAAAAGAAGGGCACCTTTACTGCTGCCGTTGATGGCGACAGCATTGAAAATACCGCAGCCAATAAGGCAGCCGGTACTGCAAACACCATTCGGGTAAAGGGTGCTGTTTTCGTAGACAGCGAAGGCAACCAGGTTGCAACTTATGCCGATGCAAAGGCTTATGCTGCAAGCACTGTTCAGCAGTTGAAGGTTGAGATCACAAAGAAGGCTGCTGCTGCTGGTGTATCCGTAAACCTCGACAATCTGCTGGCTACTTATCAGAAGAAAGTAGAAAAGGCATTCTCCTATGCAGATAAGGCGATCGCAACATCTGCACACGAAGAATTTGCTACCGCAGATGAAACACTGGCTTGGCTGAAGGCACAGAAGGAAAAGAAGACCACACGGTTTGACGTTCCGGGCAGTGTTGCAGACCTCGCAAAGTATGGCAATACACTGGATAAGGCAGTTGCAGAAATCAACAAGGCATTCCAGAAGGTTGATGTAAATTACACCGTAGATGTAAGCATGGATGATATCACCAGCCTGCTGAACAGCGGTTCTGATTTCGTTGCTGATGCAAATGCAGATACCAATGTTTATACCGTAACCTTCAAGGTTCCGGATGAAAATGTTGATGCAGATTACTTCAGCACCGTGGAAGGTATTGAAAAGTATTATGCAGCACATCCGGATCAGGCAGAAGCAGACGGTGTAACAGAAGCTGATTACAGCCAGCTCGTTTATGATTCTTCTTACAAGCTGGTAACCGCACAGGGCGATGCAGATAATGATACACTTGCAGGCGTTCCGAGTGGCTACTTCAATGTAGAAAGAATCATCAAGTTCAAGGATAAGTCCACAACTACTACCACGACAACAGATGTGACCAGCACAACGACCACAGATGTATCTGGCGGTACAACCACAACAGATGTATCTGGCGGTACAACCACAACAGATGTATCTGGTGGCACAACGACCACAGACGTATCTGGCGGTACAACGACCACAAACGTATCTGGCGGCACAACGACCACAGACGTATCTGGCGGCACAACCACAACTGATGTCAGCGGTGAAACTACCACCACGACAACAAGCGGTACTGGTGGCAGCGAAACCACAACTACCACAACAAGCACTGGTACAATTACTCCAGTTGGTACAACCACACTGGAAGTGGAAGTAAACCCGGCAAACTTCTACTTCTCCGTAGACGAACGGGAACTGAAGCCGTCTGACTTGTTCAGCAAGTTCGATATCGTGGATGAAGAAGGTACACACTTCGATGCTCTGGAAGCAGGTGCAGTTACCCTCGATAAGACCACACCGAAGGAAATCTTCGATGCAGAAGGTAAGGCTTACTGCGTAACAGAAGTAAACGCTTACTTCACTGACCCGACAAAGGCAGACGCTGAACCGGTTGCAGCTCCGGTAAATCCGACTGTATACATTGGTGTAAAGGGCGATGCAGATCTGAATGGCTCGGTTGATGTTCAAGATGCTGTTACGATCTTGACTTACTACGCAAAGGCATCTGCTGGTCAGGAAAACGTTGCTTTCAACGAAGATGAAAACTTGAACAAGTTTATATTCTTCTTGGCAGATGTGGATACAGAATCCAAGGCTGGTATGAACAGCGGCAGCGAATTGATGAGCATACAGGATGGTGTAAACGTATTGACCTTCTATGCAAAGAAATCTGCTAACCAGGATCCAGCATGGCCGGATGTGATTCCGTCCCTGAAGTCTTTGGAAGGTTCTATCTGGTACGAAGGCTAAGTCGTTAGATTTTAAAGATTAGGTAAAAGTGCGGTGTCTGGGACACCGGACACCGCATAATTTATATTTGAAAGGAAAATAGAAAAATGAAAAGTACATTTAAGAAGGCACTGGCAGCTGTTTCCGCAGCAGCAGTAGTTGCTACTTCTGCCGCTGTTTTCACCGCTGTTCCAGCAGACGCTATTGGCGGTCTGGCAATTTCAGGCGTTACAGTTACAATGGATGAACTGCAGGCAAACAATTATCTGGTAACTGTTCCGGTAACCATCAACGGTAATAGTGATGGTTGGGATGCTATGGCATTCGGTATGTCTTGGAACACAAGCGAAATCACTTACTCTAGCAATAGCAGAGGTGGTTTGCTGGGTGATGCTTACATCAATCAGAACATTGAAATTTCTGGTTCTGGTTTGCAGCTTACTCCGGATGAAAACGGTGCTTGGATTGCATATGCAAGTACACCGTCTGCTACTGGTCCAAGCTATGTAGTTGGTGATGGCACAATCATTAACGTAACCTTCAAGGTTAATGAAAATGCACAGCCGGGTGACATTTACTACATTGATAGTCCGGCCGTTTCTTTCGACGGTGCTTCCACTCCGCTCGTTCAGCACAGCCCAGATGTAAGCACAGCACCGGCTTCTCAGGGTTACATCAAGATTGATGGTGCAGTTACTACCACAACTGAAGCTACCACAACGACTACCACAACAACCACCACTACTACAACGACCACAACAACCACCACTACAACTGCTAAGCCGACTACTACCACCACAACTACCACCACAACTGCTAAGCCGACCACAACAACTACTACCACTACTTCTGCTGCAGCAACTACCACCACTACAACTACCACAACAAAGGCAGCTACCACAACAAGTGCAGCTACCACAACAAAGAAGGCAGCTCAGCAGACCACTAAGAAGGCAACTGGTTCTACCAGCTCTCCGAAGACTGGCAGCATGATTCCGGTTGCAGGTGCTGTTGCAGCAATCGCAGTAATCGGCGGTGTTGCTCTGGTTTCCAAGAAGAGAAAGTAAGAATCTCTGATTCCGAATCATCTTCCGAAGAAAACAGATAAAATTTAAGGAAGTCATCCATTCAATTACAAGTGGGATTGGACAAAATCTTTACAAGTAAAGAATTTGGATTGCGGAAACAAGAGGGCGTACTTCGCAAGAAGTATGCCCTTTTTGTTCACCCCTTTTCTCCTGCCTGCATAAAATGAAGTACACCCATTCTTTGAGAATGGGCGAAAATCCGGAACAAAAGGAGGGAATGCAAGATGCAACAATTGCTGCAAATTTTGGTGGCTGGCGGTGACCGCCGCCAACAATATGCCGCCCAAAAACTTGCCGAGTCGCCGCAGCTTTCCGTGACGACAATCGGATTTTCTCCGTCAGATTCTGAAGAATTACCGGAATTTGACATTCTCATCCTGCCCATTCACACAACAGCGGAATTTGTGCCGTCCCAAAATGGGAACTTGTCGCTGCCCGAATTGCTGTCCCATGTGAAAAAAGGCGGTCTGGTGTGCGGCGGCGTACTCCCCGAAGCTGTTTGCCGGATGTGTCAAGAACAAGAACTGTGTTTTTGCGATTATTTTCAGCGGGAGGAACTCTGTCTGGCAAATGCCGTTCCAACTGTAGAGGGAGCAATTCAAATTGCCATCTCAGAACGGGAAACAGTACTCTGCGGCAGCTCTGTTCTCGTCATCGGCTACGGCAGAATCGGAACACTCATGGCGGAACGTTTGCAGGGCTTGAAAGCAGATGTCACCGTTGCGGCTCGCAGCTGCAAAGATGCGGAACGCTGTGCGGCAAATGGTCTGAAATGGATGCATCCGTCTGAAATTGCTGCCCGTGCAGGGAAATTTGACTGGTTCTGCAACACCGTTCCAGTCCTGATGCTGGACGAAACAGCCCTGTCCAACATGAAACCAGATGCACTGGTGATTGACCTGGCATCGAAACCGGGCGGAACGGATTTTGATGCTGCAAAACGCCTGCATCGTCAGGTAGTCTGGGCATTGGGGCTGCCGGGAATCACTGCACCGAAAACCGCTGGAGCAATCATTGCGAAAACCATCTTCCATATTTTACAGGAGAGGGGACTCGCAGATGAAGGAAACAATTGGTAAACGCATTGGATTTGCGGTAACAGGGTCGTTTTGCACCTTTTCTGCTGCGTTTGCAGAGGCAGAACGACTGGTGGCGGCAGGTTACAGCTTAACGCCGATTTTCTCAGAACATGCCGCTAGCATTGATACCCGTTTTGGGAAATCTGTGGAACAGCGAAAAAAATTGGAGCAGATTTGTGGAAAACCTGCCCTGTTGACGATTTCAGATGTTGAACCGTTAGGGCCAAAAGACCGCTTGGATGCGTTGCTTGTTGCCCCTTGTACCGCCAATACCATGGCAAAACTGGCGATGGGCATCACAGATACCACCGTGACCATGGCAGTAAAATCCATGCTGCGGAACGAAAAGCCGATTATTCTGGCTCTGGCAACCAATGACGCTTTGCGGGCATCGGCGAAAAATCTGGGCTTGCTGTTGAATACGAAAAATTATTATTTCGTACCGTTGCGGCAGGATGCTCCCATCAAGAAACCATCGTCCTTGGTTGCTGATTTTACCCAGATTTCCGACACCGTTGCAGCGGCTTTGGGTGGACTGCAAATTCAACCAATGTTTATACAAAATCTATAAAATCTAAAAACCACCATGCTATACTATCAAGGAAGTGACCGCCTGTTTCTCCACCATCAAACGGGCGGTTCTTATTTTGGAGAACGGCAGCCGTTCAGCTGTCAAAAAAGGAGTACGAACATATGGCAGGGATTATTTTACAGCAGGCAATTATTATGCTCATTCTGAATGTGGTCGGAATGATTGCATACTACACCGGCATTGTCAGTCGAGAGGGCGGCAAACAGCTTTCCAACGTCGTGTTGGAAATTGTAACACCAGTCATCATTGTGCACGCTTACTTGGAGGAAGAATATGATTCCCGTTTGGTCATGAATTTGCTGTTGACATTTGTGCTGGCAGCAGCTTCTTATGTCATCGCCATTTTGATTTCCATGCTGTGTTTCCGTGGAAAATCCGCCGGAAAGTTAGCACCGATTGAGCGATTTTCTGCAACATATAGTAACTGCGGCTTCATGGGCATTCCGCTGGCAAGTGCATTGTTCGGGGCAGAGGGCGTTTTCTATGTCACTGCATTCCTGACGATTTTCTTCTTGTTCTCATGGACACACGGTGTCATGCAGCTGACACAGACCAAGGATTTCAAAAAGGCATTGAAAGTGCTGCGTTCGCCAACGGTCATTGGTATTGCGATTGGGTTGATTCTGTATTTTGTACAGCTTCCAATGGCGGGCTTGTTGATGGATACTATGGGCTATATTTCCGACTTGAATACACCGCTTGCAATGATTGCATCGGGTGTCAGCGTGGCACAGGCAAACTTGTTGGGAGCATTGCGGACAGTTCGGATTTATTGGGTCAGCTTCGTGAAATTGCTGGTCATTCCGCTGGCAGTCATGGCAATGTGCCTCTGCCTGCCGTTTGTATCTATGGAAGTGCGGACGGTTGTTTTGCTGCTGACAGCTGCTCCAGCTGCTGCAATGTGCACATTACAGTGTCAAGTACATGGTTTAAATGATATTTATGCTTCTCAGATTTTTGCGGCAACAACCATTCTTTCCATGGCAACCATGCCGCTATTAATTCAGATTTTCAGTATGTTGACTTAAAAAAGCGGAGCGGATATGAACTTTTTCCTTGTTTTTCAATAAGATGTAAATTTTCATCAGAAAGCCCCCACAGAAACTTGCAAAATCCGGTTAAAATTGTTAAAATAATAGTATCGATTTAAATCGATAAAAGATTGCATCAATAGAAAGAAAGGAAATTGTGAATTGAGGGGAGCGAATCCGCAATGTGGAAACCAGTCATTGACCGACAGATGGAACGAAAGTGGATGTATTTGCAGGTATTGCAGCTGATTCAGCAATACGGAGCAATTTCTCGTGTGGAGATTGCCAACAAACTGCATATGACAAGAGCATCCGTGACGCTGCTGATTCATGAGATGATGGAAAAGGGCGTTTTAGAAGACATCGGAACATGTCCAACCTCGGAGGGAAAAGGCAGAAGAAAATTATTGATGGATGTGCATCCTTCTCGCTGGCTGCTGATTGGTATTTCCATTCAGGGGAATCATTTGGTGGTTGGACTGACAACCTTGGGCATGAATACGCTGGAAAAGCAGTGCATTCCGTTTCCAGTGATGCAGACTTCATGGGCATCCATACAGGAACAAATGATTATAACCGTTCGCCAGATTTTGAAGAGCAACTATATTGAGGAATCGCAAATTTTGGGCTTGGGTGTTGGATGGATGCCCAGCGTCTTGCAGCATTTTTTTCCGGATGCAACTAGGCAGGAACAACAAATGACAGAATTGCAGCAGATATTGAGAGATGCCCTGCACGTTCCGGTCTTCTGGGGAAATGCATTGCCGTCCATGGCAGTATATTGCCTGTATCAGAAACCAAAGCAGGAAATTATTGCTTTGTTCTGTGCAGATGGGGCAGATTATTATGTTTCTATCGTCTGTCGCTCGCATACCATGGAGTGTCTAAACGGCAAGCCGATTTCTATGCAGGGATTGCCGCTTTCTCCAAATCAAACTGTGGGCGATTTGCTGACGCCAGTTGCATTGCAGCAGCGAGTAAAGCCGTATTATAGTGCGGAGCAAACGCCAGTCTTGTATGACCTGACAGGCGGAAAGCTGGAAACGATGACGCTGCCGGATTTGTTTACCGCAGCCTGTGCAGAGGGTAAGGACTTTGACCCGATTCTGTCAGACTTGATGGAAGAGATGATGCAGCAGTTCTGTCAGTTCTGGAGCAGCATTCTGGTGATGTATCCGATTGAGCAGCTTTATCTGTATCGCCCTGATTTCACTTTGCCACACTGGCAGGAAATTTATCGGTATGCGAAGCAGTATATGAAGCCGGAGTTGGCTGCAAAGTTGTCCTGCGGGGATTTAACAGAAAAATGCCAGTATGCAGGCGGTGTGTTTTATGCATTGGACGGCGGTATTTTTAAGCTTTGTACCGCAGAAGAACAAAAAACATCGGAGTAAAAATAAGATTTCATAGAGAAAACAGTCGATTTGCTGGAAAACAGACCTGCTGTTTTCTCTTTTTTTAAAATTTTTGTTTTTTCTACACGAACACTTGCAAGCGAGAGAAAGGTATGTTATAATAAGACCGTAGCAAATTTGCAGGGTTCGACAAAAACCGTGCACATGGAAGATTGCAGAAAGGAGTAGAATTTCCGGATGGGAATTCACACGCAAACAATGAGATTACAGGAAAAAAGTCGTACAGAGTTGGAGGCATTTCAGGCAGAATGTCAGCAGGCATACAAGCAGTTTCAGGCAGAAAATCTGAAACTGGATATGTCCAGAGGGAAGCCAGCACCAGCACAGTTGGAACTGAGCATGGATATGATGGATTGCCTGAAGAAGGGCGATTATCGGGCTGAAAACGGTCTGGACTGCCGGAACTACGGGGTTCTGGATGGACTGCCGGAAACAAAGGCATTCTTTGCACCGATGCTGGGCGTAAAGCCGGAAGAAATTATTGTATACGGAAACTCCAGCCTGAACATTATGTACTGGGTAATGTCTGTTGCAATGACCAACGGCGTTTTGGGTGGCACACCGTGGGGCAAACTGGATCATGTGAAGTTCCTGTGTCCGGTTCCGGGATATGACCGCCATTTTGCAGTAACGCAGTTCTTTGGCATGGAACTGATCAATGTGCCGATGAACGAAGATGGCCCAAATATGGACATCGTAGAAAAGCTGGTTGCAGAAGATGACAGCATCAAGGGAATCTGGTGTGTGCCGATGTACTCCAATCCGGGTGGGGTCGTTTATAGCGATGAAGTTGTAAAGCGGTTTGCAGCACTGAAGCCGAAGGCAGCAGATTTCCGGATTTTCTGGGATAATGCATATTGTGTACATCATCTGGTTGACAATCCGCCGGTACAGGCAAACCTGCTGGAAGAAGCAAAGAAGGTTGGCAACGAAGATATTTGCTATATGTTCGCATCCACTTCTAAAATTACTTTCCCGGGCAGCGGAATTGCAGTAATGGCAGCCAGCGAACGAAACTTGGCAAGCCTGAAGAAGTCCCTGGGCTTTGCAACGATTGGTTTTGATAAGATGAACCAGCTGCGGCATCTGCGGTTCTTTGGCGGCAAGTTTGAAAACCTGCTGGAACATATGAAGAAGCATAAGGCATTGATTGCTCCGAAGTTTGCAATTGTTGTCAACACACTGGAAAAGGAACTGGGCGATTTGGGCATTGCAACTTGGTCGAATCCAAAGGGCGGCTACTTCATCTCCTTCAATCAGAAGGGTTGTGCAAAGCGGATTGTACAGCTTTGTAAGGATGCTGGTGTCGTTCTGACGGGTGCAGGGGCATCGTTCCCGTATGGCGTAGACCCAGAAGATGAAAACATCCGGATTTCTCCGACATTCCCAACCGAAGAAGAACTGCAAAAGGCAATGGATGTCTTTGTATGCAGTGCAAAGCTGGCAGCAGCAGAACAGTTGCTGGCTGACTAATTAGAACAGAAAAACGATAAAAATAACACCGCTGCGGATGGAATTGCAACCTCCGCAGCGGTGTTTTGTGTTTTAAAATGATGGAATGATTGATTTTACTGTTTGCATTTTGCCTGAACAGCTTCAAATTCTTCTACCAGTTCGTTATCCGGTGCTTTTGTCAGCAGCGAAACAATAATAATCGCAGCTAAAGCCACAATAAAGGCTGGCAGCAGTTCGTATAAATCCCATGCTCCGCCCAGCGGACGAACGAGGAACTTCCATACAAATACCATGATACCGCCGGCAATTAGCCCAGCCAAAGCTCCCCACTTGTTGGAACGCTTCCAGAATAACGCACACAGCATAACAGGCCCAAAAGTTGCACCAAATCCAGCCCATGCAAAGGATACGATATGGAAAACAGAGCTGTCCGGATTCCATGCGATACCGATGGAAATCACAGCGATAATCAGCAGAACAGCACGAGCTGCCAGCATGGCAGTCTTTTCCGAAAGCTTGATGCCGAACACGCCTTGCAGCAGGTTTTCTGACATACTGGAGGATGCTGCCAGCAGCTGAGAGTCTGAAGTAGACATCGTGCAGGCAAGAATTCCGGCAAAAATCAGACCGGCAAACAATGCAGCCACAACGCCATGTTCACTGATCAGCGTTGCAATCTTCATGATAACGGTTTCCGACTCTGCACTGAAATTGTCCGGATTGTCGCCCAGTACGGAAATTGTACTGTTGGTCATCAGCGTTTTTCCGATGAAACCAATCAGAATGGCAATGCCCATAGAGATGACAACCCAGATAGAGGCAATTCTACGGGAGGTCTTGATTTTTTTGCTGTCTTCAATTGCCATGAATCGCAGCAGAATATGCGGCATTCCGAAATAGCCCAGTCCCCAAGCCAAGGTGGAACAGATGGTCAGAATGTTGTATGGTTTTGCAGAATTGGTTGTAATATCATAGGTGTGGTTGAAGGAAAGATAGCCCGGCAGAGCCTTTGCATTTTCCATGACAACATCAATACCGCCAGCCTTGACAATTCCAAAGACAACTACCATGACCAGTGCAACGGTCATAATAATGCTCTGGAGCAGGTCGGTTGTGCTGGCAGCCAAAAATCCGCCGATGCTGGTATAGGCAATGATGATTACAGCACTTAAAATCATCGCAGCGTGATAGTTCATCCCGAACAGCGTCTGGAACAGCTTTCCGCAGGCGGAAAAACCAGATGCAGTATATGGCACAAAGAAAATCAGAATAATGATGGCAGAAATGCCCATCAGGAAATGTTTGTTATCGTGATAGCGGTTCGAGAAAAAGTCTGGAATTGTAATCGAGCCGTTGTGCTGAGAATAAATTCGCAGCCGTTTTGCAACGAATAGCCAGTTGAGATATGTACCGATTGCCAGACCGATGACTGTCCAGCCGACATCGGCGAACCCAGTCAGCAGTGCCAGACCTGGCAAGCCCATCAGCAAATAGCTGCTCATGTCAGAGGCTTCTGCACTCATGGCGGTGACGATTGGCCCCAGCTTTCTGCCGCCTAGGTAGAAATCGCTGGTGTCTTTATTTTTTTTGGATGCGAGAATGCCGACTACGATCATTAAAATCAAGTATGCAATGATGGTAATCAACATACAAATGAGGTTGGATTTCATGAAATTGATACTCCTTTATTTTTCCGGTTGATGATGGGGTTGGCAGATTTATTTCTGGTTTTCCTTTTTCCAGTCCAGAAATTCTTCATAAGTGCCTTGTCTGTCCAGACAGCCGTCCGGTGTGATTTCAATGATGCGATTTGCAACCGTCTGTAAAATTTCGTGGTCGTGTGAGGACAGAATGACAACGCCCTTGAATGCGGTCAAGCCGTTGTTTACAGCCGTAATGCTTTCCAAGTCCAGATGGTTGGTCGGGCGGTCTAACAGCAATACGTTGGAATGATACAGCATCATTCGAGAGAACATGCAGCGGACTTTTTCTCCACCAGACAAGACCTTGACCGGCTTATAAATATCATCGCCGGAGAACAGCATTCTACCGAGGAAGCCTCGGAGATAGGTTTCAGTTTCATCTGTTTTGGAATACTGTCGAATCCAATCCAGAATGGAAAGGTCACAGTCGTTGAAATAAACAGAGTTATCCACAGGGAAGTAAGAAGTGGAGGTGGAAACACCCCACTTGAATGTTCCCTCGTCTGGCTGTTCTTCTTCCATCAGGATTTTGAACAGCATGGTGATTGCCTGTTCACTTTCCCCGATGAAGGCAACTTTGTCCGCACGGCTCAGGGTAAAGCTGACATTGTTCAGCAGTTTCACGCCGTCTACCGTCTTGGAAATGCCGTTGACCTGTAATACTTCTTTTCCCAGTTCCCGATCCATGTCGAATCCGATAAACGGATAGCGGCGGCTGGAGGCTGGCAGCTGTTCCACAGTGAGATTGTCCAGCAATTTCCGGCGGGAGGTTGCCTGACGGGATTTGGATTTGTTGGCAGAGAACCGCTCGATAAAGGTTTTGAGTTCCTTAATCTTTTCTTCAGTCTTTTTGTTCTGCTGGCGAATCATCCGCTGCATCATCTGGCTGGACTCATACCAGAATTCATAGTTGCCGACATACATTTTAATTTGCGTATAGTCGATGTCAACAATGTGGGTGCAGACGTTATTCAAAAAATGGCGGTCATGGGAAACCACAATGACCGTTCCGAAATATTCAGAAAGGAAGTCTTCCAGCCACGTGATGGCATCAATATCCAGATGGTTGGTCGGTTCGTCCATGAGAATGATGTCCGGATTGCCGAACAGTGCCTGTGCGAGTAGGATTTTCACCTTTTCGTTACCGGAGAGGTCGCCCATGGTCTGGTACAGCAAATCTTCGGAAAGTCCTAGTCCTTGCAGGAGCTTGGAAACATCCGATTCCGCTTCCCAGCCGTTCAGTTCTGCAAATTCGGCTTCGAGTTCCGCAGCATGGTTGCCGTCCTCTTCGGAGAAGTCCGGCTTTGCATACAGGGCATCTTTTTCCTGCATGATGGCATAGAGCCGTTCATTGCCCATAATCACCGTGTCGAGAACGGTGTAGGCATCATAGGCGAAGTGGTCTTGCTTCAAAACGCTCATCCGGAGTTCTTTCGGGATGGTAACTTCTCCGGTTGTGGGTGGCAAGACACCGCATAGAATTTTCAGGAACGTGGATTTTCCGGCACCGTTTGCACCGATGACCCCATAGCAGTTTCCGGCATTGAATTGCAGGTTGACGTTCTTAAAGAGGGTGTCGCCGCCGAATTGGAGGCTGACGTTGGATACAGTAATCATGAATACTCCTTTCAAAATGTGAAATCAATATGATTAGTATAGCATATCTGCGGGGGAAATGCAAGCAAAGCGGCGATTTTTTCGACAAATGCGGCCTGCTTGACAGATTTTTTGCGTTGTGTTATGCTAACAGAAAAAGGGGAGATGATTTTGTGATACGTCCCAATACATCGGAACAAAAACGAATTCTGGTTCTTTTGCGTATTGTCATCGGGCTGTTGCTGATTGGAATTGGATGCTTTGGGGTTCTGCTGCATCAGAAATCTGCACAAGAACCGCAGCATTCCACAGAGGTTTCCAGTGTGCAAACAGATTCCACTACAACGGAATTGGAGATGAAAACGCAAACGACCACTGTTTCAACAAGTATGACAAGCACAACCACTGCAACAACTATTTCAACCGCTATGGAAACAACAACCATTCCAGTTTGTGCAGAGTTGGCAACCATTTTGGAAAACAATGGTTATCCACTTTCTGATTTGGGGGACAGCAAACAGCTGATTGCTGTGGTTTCAAGTGGCTGCTCTGCGGTTGTCTATGGATTTTCAGCAGGAGAACAGGGTTGGCAGATGGATTTTGTATCCAATGGCTGCGTGGGAACAAATGGCGTTTCTGCAAACAGTCGGGAGGGAATTTCCTGCACACCAAAAGGGCTGTTTTCGTTGGGGTTTGCCTTTGGAACAGACCCACTTACAGATTTATCCATTCCATATCGGCAGTTAAACGAGAATTGTTATTGGGTGGATGACCCGGCTTCTCCGGTCTATAATCAGTGGCAGGAAACAACAGAAATCAACTGGAACAGTGCGGAACATCTGATTGATTATGCAAGTAGCTATCATTATGCCGTGGTGGTAAATTATAACTGTGACCCAGTTGTTCCCGGAGCAGGCTCAGCCATTTTCCTGCACTGCACCGCAGGAGCATCCAGTACCGCCGGATGTATTGCCGTTCCAGATTCGCAGATGTGGGACATTCTGCATTGGTTACGGGAAGAAGATTTGCCGTTGATTTTAACATCCTGATACATCATCATACACATAACAAAAAAACCCCGTATCCGTTGGGAAATATCCGCAGGATACGGGGATTTTTCTGTACAAAATTTTGTTATGTACTTAGTCTACGGTTACGATTTCGCCGTACAGTTCTCTCGGAGCAGATACTGCATTGGATTCATCGGTATCAATGTGCATTGCCAGTGCATAAGAATCAGAAACACGGCAAACAACATCGCCCAAAATTGCCTTTCTGCCGTCTGTATCCAGACGAACCCATACAACGTCCTTATCCTTTACGCCCATTTCTTCAGCGTCTGCCGGAGTCAAATGGATGTGACGCTTTGCAACGATAACGCCTTCAGAAATTTCGATTTCGCCTTCTGGACCAACGATCTTACATGCACCAGAACCAGCAACATCGCCAGATTCCCGAATCGGAGCAACAATGCCGATGGAACGAGCATCAGTTGCAGAGAGTTCTACCTGATTTGCCTTCCGGAACGGGCCAAGGATGGAAACATTCGGCAGAGACTTCTTCGGGCCTACGATGGTAACCCGTTCTTCACTTGCGAACTGTCCCGGCTGAGAGAGCATTTTCTTCACAGTCAGTTCCTTGCCTTCGCCGAACAGGGTTGCAAATGCTTCTGCGGTCAGATGAACGTGTCTTGCAGATGTTTCTACAATAAATTTCTTTGCCATAGGAAAAACCTCCAATGATTTGATTGTTCCCTATCATTGTACTACTTTTTTGTAGTTTCGTCAATAGAATTTTGGAAATTTCGAGAAAAAGCGAGGTTTCCTTTTTGTAAAAAAATTCGCCGCTGGAAAATTCCGAAGAACTTCCAGCAGCAAATTTCAAGAAGAAAATGTTTGATTATTCTGGGATATACGGGAGGTCATCAATTAAACGAATGACAAACCGCATAAGGTATGTGGTATCTTCTTCATTCAGGTTGCTGTCTTGATCCAAGTAGCAGTTTGCATTTGCCAGTGCAGCATCAGACAATACAACCATTCCAGCCAGATACTTGTTTAATACAATTGCATCCGTCAGAGATACAGTACCATCCAAATCAACATCTCCATAGAGAATATCAGGGTTGATTGCAGAGGTTTCTGTTGTGGCTGCGGTTGTCATTTCTGTGGTTGGCGTGGTGGAGCTTGCTGTTGTGGTTGCCGGAGCAGTGGTTTCTGCTATTGTTTCAGCAGTGGTGGTAACTGTCGTGGTTGTGGTGGTCGTTGTAGTAGTCGTAGTTGTTGTTGTGGTCGTTGTAGTCGGGTTGTCGTCCGGTGTTGTGCCGTCTGGTTCTGTACCCCAAATCAGCGTATCTCCATCATACATGGTCATATACGGGGTATCTACCATTGCATCTTCTCCACCCTGTGTCAGACCCTGGAACGAATAGTCGTTGGAAGCATCCCAAACGCCTTGAATGTTGTCCGGAATGGAGATACGGAACTGGCACTCGGAGCGATGTTCAGATTGTCCGGTCGGCATGACAACGCTGCCATCTGCGAATGAAAGCTTGACATAATAGATGTTATCCTTGTAGTGAATCGGGTCGGAAATGGTCATCTTGCCCTCATCAGAAGCGTGCTGGTCGTAGCCGATTCTGACAGATACATCATCAATGGAATAACCAGCGTCAACCAGTTCGGAGATGTCGAAATAGTAGTTGTAGGAGAGGTTCTGAATGACTCTTGCCGGCCATGCGGAGTGGTTCATCGCAAATGCCTTAATTTCGGTATAGCTGCCAGCAGCCTGATTGATGGATGCCCGCATAAAGAATTCTGTCCACTTCGGTGTTTCAGTTGGTGGGAAATCCGGATCACTGCTGCCGCCGTATTTCTGTACCATGGCACAGAGTGCAGCGGTATAGCCAGCGTTGTAGTCAATGGCAACTTCGGTATATTGATAATCTCCGATTTTATCGGAGTATTTACCAGTCTGGTCAGGGCCGCCAACCAGTGCACCATACAAGGTGTGTGCGTGCGGCTTTGCATCTTCGCCTTCCGTCTGTCCGATGTTGCTCCACTTGTCGTTCCATGCACCGGAAGATGTTCTGTGGTGCCATGCCTGCGGATATTTGTCGCCCATGCCGATAACATAGCTCATATCAAGGTCATTGTCGCCGAATGCATAATTCATGGTAGAATCCGCAAAATCGGTGTATTTTGTTGCAGCGGCTGCATCGTCTGCAAACAGTTCGTCTGCTGCAACATATGCCAGGAATGCAGTAGTGGTTGCGTGACGCATAGAACCCCACTGGAACAGCCATGCCAGACCGTCCGGTGTGTGTGCAATTTGCTTGCCGCCGTAACCCGTTGTCCAGTATTCCAGATGTTTCCGGAACTGTTCTTTCCACTGGCTGTCGCCAGTATTCATTGCATACAGCAAAATACCGCCCTGCATGGTGTCGTCCCAGCAGTGACCCCAAGTGTATTTCAGTTCAGAGGACTGTTCTTCCTTGCCCAGATTCGGGATGTAATCGGTCTTGCACAAATCCAGATAGGATTGCTCACCAGTTGCCCGATACAGCCAGTTTGCAGCAAAGAACAAGTCGTCATAGAATGTGCTTGGCTTATAATAATCGTGTTCTTTTGTATCATCGCCGATGGAGCGATTTTTGTCAGCCCGTTCAAAGCAAGCCTTTGCGTGTGCCAGATAATTGTCTGCACGGTCTGGGTCAGAATCCTTGAAGCAGAGATAACCAACAGCAAGAGCCGCTGCCATCTGTCCTTCAATACAGCTGTCATTGCAGGTGTAATACGGCCGTGCATCTTCGCCCTTCATCAGTTTGAACTTCCGCATATAAACTTCCGCAGAACCCCACCATACATGGTCGAATGCACCATCGCCAATCATGTAAACGATTTCATCGCCCAAATCACAGCTTGCAACGTAATCCAATGCCCAGGCAAGGTTGTTCTTATATTCAGTCAGTTCGCCGATTTCCTTGACACCATCCTGATATTCCAGCAAGCCCCAGCCCAGCATGGTTGCAGCATAAGCATTGGTCAGTGTGAATTTCAGGTGGTCGCCGGCATCGAACCAGCCACCCGGAATATAGTCGTTGACCATGCAGTCATCCCGCCAGCTGACTTCGTTCCAGTCTGGCAGCTCGCCGCACTGCTGTACCTCATAGAAAAACATCGACTTCTGTAAGGCTTCGCCGTAGTTGTAAGTGGAGTTTGTGGTGTCCGCAGCTTCCGCAGTTCCGAATAAGCCGGAGGAGGCAGAAGCTGCACTGGTGATGGCAAGAACCGCTGCACTGAGCAGGGCAATTCCTGTTTTTTTCATCAAAAATCCCATTCCTTTCCTTGTGATAAAATTCATTTGATTTTTTGCGGCAGGCAGCCGACAAAAAAGCGATTACTTTTAGTTTACCACGAGGATGCCAAAAAGTCAAGGATTTTTGTGGAAACTTTTGTAGCTGCAAACTGGATTTTGTGAAACAAAAACAGACCCTTGGTTGCCCAAGCGGTCTGTTTTTGCATGTATATGAAAGGTTTGGAAAAAGATTAAGAAGAAAGCAACTGTTAAGCAGTCGTGTTTTCGGACGACTGGCTGCCTTGCAGCGGTGCTGGTGCACCATTTTCACCGTTTTGTTGTCCTTTACCAAATTCACCTTGCGGTGGTTCTGGCTGTTCGCCGTCTGCAAAGGTTGGTATTTCACCGTTGTTCGGCGGTGTACCGCCCTTGTCGCCAAAGTTGCCCGGAGCGGAGCTTTGTTCGCTGCCGTCTGTCAACTGGAATGAATCTGCAACTGTTCCGCCGGAAACCGTGCCATCAGTAGCAGTTCCGTCATCGGAGAGTGTGCCGGAATATGTTCCGTCTACAATCAGCTGGCAGTTGTCCATCTGGTCACCGTAATAAACGACATCGGAAACCGCTTTTTGTGTCTGCATGCCCATCAGGACATTGCCGTCTGCATCACAGACAGCGATGAAGTCGCCGGCATTGGCTGAAATGCTGGTTGTATAGTAATACTGTGTGCTGGGATATTCCATCATGCCACGGCTGGACAGTGCTAAAATAGAACCGCCTTTCATGGTCATATCGGTTTCAAAGTCAATTGCACCATCGCCGCCGCTGACTGGGCCAGAAACAAAGACTGTTCCACCAGTCATGGTAATACTGCCGTTGGAGTCGATGCCGTCTCCGTCTGCACAGATGTAAATTGTACCGCCACTAATGGTCAGTTCGTGGCTTTCCTCTGCGGCATCTGTGGCAGTGTCGGTATTGGAAAGCGTTGTGGTTGCGGTCGTGGTTTCTGTTGTGGTAGTTTCATCAGCAGCAGTGGTTGCAGATGGGTCGCCCGGCTGGTTTCCGTCTGGCTGTTTCATCGGGAAGCCCATGCCCATACTAGTGCCGCCGCCCGTGTTCAGACCGTCATCGGTTGCCTGTAAAATGCGGATTGTACCGCCTGCTAAGTTCATATCTGCCTTGGATTCGATGCCTTCGGTTGCTTGGTCAATCGTAATCGAACCGTCTGTGATTGCGAAATCACCATGGCTGCTGATGCCCTTTGCCATGGAAGAACTCAGCTCCAGCGTGCCGCCGGAGCAGGTAAACGCTCCACCGCTGTGCATACAGTGGTCAGTGGTGTTCGCCTGAATTGTTCCGCCTGTAATGGTCAGCGTGTTTCCGGCTTTGATGCCTTTGCTGCTGGTATCTTCCGCAGCAGTTGTCGTTGTGTCCGTGTCTGTAGTTGTTTCTGTATTGGTTGTGGTGGTTGTAACAGCCGAAGCGGTTTCTGCTGGCTGAGAACCAGTCGCATCATCTGGCTTTTTCATGGGTGCAGCCCCATCCGGACGATTACCGCCCTGCGGTGGTGTTTGTCCGTCAAATGGCGATTGTCCGTTATCGAATCCGCCACCGAAGCCATCGCCGCCAAACGGCTGGTCGTCCGAGGTGCTGACTGCAATTTCACCCGTTGTTGTGACATTCAGCGTACCGCCGTCAATGTAGCAGTCTGTTTCTGCCTGAATGCCGTCTCCTTTGGCGGTAATGTTGAGCGTACCGCCGCTGATGGCGATCCAACCCTGTTCCGGGTCGTCTGCTTTTGTTGTCTTTAAGCCATCATTTTGTGCATCTATGGTAATCGTGCCGCCGCAAATACCAATGCTGTCTTTGCCCTTGATGCCGTTATTGGCAGCGGTCACGGAGATGGTTCCATCTGTAATTTTTAAATCATCCCGGCAGACAATGCCATTTGCTGCATGGCCAGTTACGGTCAAAGCACCGCTGCCGTTGATGGTCAATTTATCTTCTGTAAAGAGGGCAGCAGTTTCTCCATCTGTGGTGACATTTGAATTTGCACCATCGGAGAGGGAATTTTCTGTGTTGGCTGCCAGAGAGAGAATGGTGCGTTTTTCGTTTTCGCAGGATAACGCTGCACCATTGGAATTGGTAATGGAAACGCCGTCAAAATACAGCTTTACTTTTTCGCTGCCAGTGACACGCAGCTGACCGTCTTTCCATGTTCCAGTAATCCGGTATGTACCGCCATTCTGAATGGTAACGGTGCGGTCGGAAACAGAAACGGCATCGGTGTTGCCGGTTACGTCTGCGGTTGTTCCGCTCAACGTGATTTCTGCATCAAATGTATCATAAGTACTGGTTTTGTCGTCATCATCATAGTCCACACGCTGTTCCGAATCGGAAAGCGGTGTTGCAACGGTACTTTCTGAATGTTCAGAATCGGTTGTTGTGGATTCTGCTTCCAGTTCAGAAGTAGCAGCAGTGGTTTGTGTGGATTCGGCGGTACTGGAACTGTTATTGTCTGTACAGCCAGTGGTATAGGCGAGAACGGCAGCAACTGCCATGGTCATCGCCCAGGCTCGGTTTTGTTCTCTGCTACTCATATGAAATCTTCCTTTCTTTTGAGAAGAGGCTGTCTTTGTTTCTATGCTCCTATTTTCGCATAACTTTATGGAAATTGCGTGAAAGGTGTTCGTAAAGTGCCTGAAAGTCGGGTGGCAGATTTTCCATAAATCGTTGGATGCTTTCCCTATATTTTGGATGAAGAAATCCAGCGGTTTTCGTCATTTTCTTTAAGAATTTCACAGAACCTTGACGTTCTGGAAAAGAACGTGGTATAATAACGAGGAAGTAATGAGAGAATGCAATCGCAGAACAGGAGGTGTGAAAATGGATGCAGATTATTTCAAGAAGTTGCAGGCAGTTCCGCCGTTTGCAGCGGCAGCAACGGCATTGCAGACAGGAGATTTATTTTCAGACTTGACCGGAGCTGTAACCGCTCCGGTTTTATATAGTTATGTCTGGTGGTGCTTGCAGCAGGCGATTCACGACCAGGTGGACACGCTGTATTTTCTGGCACGAGATGGACACATTCTCTATGAAATCGCAAAGCGGTTCTGTGAACAGTATGCGTTGCCGATTCACTGTCAATACCTCTATGTTTCCCGAATGGCATTGCGAATGCCAGCCTATCACCGCATGGGAGAAGCTGCCTATGATTTGCTGTTGGTACGGGGAGCGAATTTAACGCCTCGTCATGTGTTGGAACGGCTGGCACTTTCTGCGGAAGAACAGCAACAGGTTTATGCAGATTGTGCCATTCCGGCAGCAGATTGTGACAAGTCGCTTTCTGTGCAGGCGTTTACGGCGTTGGCAGAACAGCTGCGAAAGAGCAGCGTTTATCGGAATTTTGTACAGGAAAAATCACAGGCAGCCGAAGCTGCTGCTATGACTTATCTGGAGCAGGCAGGCTTGTTGCGAGATGTCCGGCTGGGCATTGTAGACAGCGGTTGGAATGGCTCAATGCAGAATTGTTTGATGACACTGTTGGAGGGAGCAGGGAAGCCATTACTCAACCTGAAAGGCTATTATTTCGGGTTGTATACTGAGCCGAAACAGGGAACGTGGGAGGCATGGTATTTTGACCCGTTGACCCCATTAAAAAAAGTCATTCGCTTTAATAATAATGTCTATGAGTGTATGTGTGCTGCACCGCATGGGACAACGATGGGCTATACAATCCAAGAAGATGGCAAGGCAGTTCCTATTTGTAAGCCGATGGGAGCAGTTGACCAAGCAAATGCAGCCCTCGCAGAACAGCAGGAGCGAATCTGTCTGGCATTTACAGAACGGGTTTTGCCGCAGGTTTCGTTTTCCGATTTTGCAGCGTTGCCGCTCGCAGATGTAACAGAATCGCTGTTGCAGCGGCTCTTGTTCCGCCCAACAGCAGAAGAAGCACAGGCATTCGGGCAGTTTCAGTTCTGTGATGATATGGGTGAAATGTATGCGTTTCCGCTGGCATCTGCTGGACAGGAAGCAGCATTGAAACAGGGGCTGTTGTCGCAGCATGTGCTACAGCATTTTCACCATGTGGAATCCGTACAGGCAGAACCATTTTGGGTGTATGGTTCATTGGCGTGCAGTCAAATTCGCAGGAAACGGTGGTATCACTGGAATTTTGCCTGCTGGGATTGGATTCGGCACGCAGTCAACAGGAGGAGAGGACATTGACAGAAGAAAAAAAGCCGCTCATTTCCGTATTGATGGGCGTTTATAATTGTAAGGAACGCTCAATGTTGGAGCGTTCTGTACGTTCGATTGTAGAACAGACTTATCCCAACTGGGAATTGATTTTGTGTGATGATGGTTCGACCAATGCAGCCTTGCTCTGGATGCAGAATCTTGCTGCTCAGGACAGCCGGATTCGATTGCTGCAAAATGATCGCAATTTGGGCTTGGCTCGGACGTTGAACCGCTGCTTATCTGTGGCGAAGGGGGCATATCTTGCACGGCAGGATGATGATGACATTTCCAAACCTGACCGTTTTGAAAAACAGATTGCCTATCTGGAATCACATGCGGATGTGGATTTCGTTGGCTCTAATTGTGATTTGTATACGCCGGATGGCGGTGTTTCCGGTTGCTGGAAACGGCCGGAATGCCCTCGAAAGCAGGATTTTCTGTTTAATTCGCCGTTTATCCACGGTTCGATGCTGTTTCGGCGGCGGTGTTTTGAAAAAGTCAGCGGTTATCCTGTGATGGAGAAAATCGCTCGCTATGAAGACTATATGTTATTTATGCAGCTTTATGCAGCCGGCTTGCAGGGGGCAAATTTGCAGGAATGTTTATACCAATATTATTTCGATAGCAAAACTCGCCGGATTCCGGTACGGGAACGGTTGGATGAGGCAATTGTCCGGTGGAGAGGGTTTCACATGTTGAACCTGATGCCGAAAGGGCTGCCGTATATCGGAAAGCCATTGATATTGGCACTGCTTCCGCCGAAGTTGATTCATCACATGCATTCATAATTTTTTCATATCTCAAGCAGATTTGTGGCGAAACGAAAAAATTCTTTTCAGGTGCTTTTCAGCTTCATTTCACAGGATATACACAATCTTCCTCTATACTATAACCATGCTCTTAGAAGAGAGCATGTAACATCCTCTAAAGTGCTTTTGCATTTACCCCGGTGCAAAAGTATCATCCCCAATAATCCCTATATCATAGCAGTGAACGCCTCCACCCCGGGGCGTTTGCTGTTTATGAAATCATACTTGAGGATGCTAAGTATTGACATTTTACTACTCCTTTCAAATAAAATCTGCGTGAAAAAGAGCGTACCGGATGCTTTCGATACGCTCTTTTTCCATGTCTGTTTCTGGTTGTATGCAGGCTGGAGAAATATTTTTGAGAGAGAACAATTATACCTTGCTTTTTTGAATGGTTTGTGTTATACTAAAGCTACTACAAATTTTACGGAAATTGTGAAAATTTCAAAAATATGGATTACAAAACTGAAATAAGAAAGGATTTACACAAATGCAATATCAAGAGGCTTACAATCGACTGGAGCAGTACGGACAAACCCATCTGCTCCGCTATTATGACACGCTTTCAGCAGCAGAACAGGCAGCATTGCTGCAACAGATTTCAGAGATGGATTTTTCCGTTCTGGAACGGGCTGCACACGAAGAAGCACCAAAGGGCAAGATTGAACCGCTGGGAGCTTGTACGATTTCGGAGATTGCGGAAAAGCAGGATACCTACCGGAAAATTGGTCTGGATGCCATCCGCAAGGGCAGTGTTGGGGCTGTTTTGCTGGCAGGCGGTCAGGGCAGCCGGTTGGGCTGTAATGGCCCAAAAGGTGTGTTCCAGATCGGTATCAACAACGATTTGACGATTTTTGAATGTCTGTTCCGGAATCTGATGGACGTGACCGAACAGGCAGGTGTTCCTGTCCCGCTGTTTATCATGACCAGCGAAACCAATGATGCAGAAACCAGAGCATTTTTAGCAGAAAAACAGTATTTCGGCTATCCGGAATCTTCTGTACACTTCTTCGTGCAGGAAATGGCTCCGGTCGTGGACAAGGATGGAAAAATTCTGCTGGAAACGAAGAGCAGAATTGCAGTTTCCCCGAATGGGAACGGCGGCTGGTTCTCATCCATGCAGCATGCAGGTCTTCTGCATGTGCTGAAAGAACAGAACATTGAATGGCTGAACGTGTTCGCTGTGGACAATGTTTTGCAGAGAATGGCAGACCCTTGCTTTATCGGGGCAACGATTGCCGCAAACTGCACGTCTGGCAGCAAAGTTGTTGCAAAGGCAAGCCCAGATGAAAAGGTTGGCGTGCTGTGTCTGGAAGATGGAAAGCCGTCAATCGTAGAATATTTTGAAATGACCGATGATATGCGGAACTTGCGGGAAGCGGATGGCACATTGACCTATCGGTATGGTGTTATCCTGAATTATCTGTTCCGGGTGGATCGGCTCTGCAAGACATTGGATTGCAGCTTGCCGCTGCATCGGGCATTCAAGAAGGTTGCTTGCCTGACAGCGGATGGCACAGCAACCGTCAAGCCAGAACAGCCGAACGGCTATAAGCTGGAAACTTTGGTGCTGGATATGGTACATATGCAGGAAAACTGTCTGCTGTATGAAGTAGAACGGGAAAAAGAATTTGCACCAGTGAAAAATGCAACGGGTGTGGATTCTGTGGATACCGCACGGGCATTGTTAAAACAAAACGGCGTTGCATTGTAAGTAGACGCTGTTGAAACAAAAGAAAAAGATGGCATACAGGGAAACCTCTGTATGTCATCTTTTTGCTTTCTATTCCTGTGGCGAAGTGTCCTCAGTCAATTTTCCGGTTCTTGAAATCATAAATGCAGTCGTGTTCGCCGATTTCTCGAATTACTCGGTAGGGATTGCCAACAGCTAACACATTGGACGGTTATAGATAAATTTGCACCGGTGAAAAATGCAACGGGTGTAGATTCTGTGGAAACTGCACGGGCACTATTGAAACAAAAGAAGAAGATGGCATACAGAAAAAAGCTCTCTGTATGTCATCTTTTTGTGTTTTATTCTCGTGGCAGAGTGTCCCAGTCGATTTTCCGGTTCTTGAAATCATAAATGCGGTCGTGTTTGTTAATCTCCTGAATCTCTCGGACTGTATTCACATTGGACGGGTAAGTCTTTTTCAGCAATTGTTCCGGATATGAACAGGGAGTTATAATGAGTGAAAAATGCAACAGGTGTGGATTTTGTGGAAACCGCACGAGTACTGTTGAAACAAAACGGCGTTGCATTGTAAGTAGACGCTGTTGAAATAAGAGAAAAAAGACGGCATACAGGGAAAAGGCTCTCTGCATGTCGTCTTTTTGTTTTTTATTCCCTTGGCAAGGTGTCCCAGTCAATTTTTCGGTTCTTGAAATAATAAACACGGTCGTGTTCGTTAATCTCTCGAATCACTTGGCAGGGATTGCCAACTGCTACCACGTTGGATGGCAAATCTTTCGTGACAACACTGCCTGCACCAACGACGACTTGGTCGCCGATGGTAACGCCCGGCAAAATAATTGCACCTGCTCCAATCCAGCAATTTTTTCCGATGTGAACAGGCATATTATATTGATAGACAGTTTCTCGAAGTTCCGGAAGAATTGGATGTCCAGCTGTTGCAACAATGACACCTGGTGCAAACATCGTGTAATCACCAACATAAATATGTCCGTCATCGACCATTGTTAGGTTGAAATTGGCATAGATATTTTTCCCGAAGTGCACATGCTTTCCACCGAAATTTGCATGAAACGGCGGTTCAATATAACAGTTTTCACCGATTTCTGCAAACATCTGCTTTAAAAGCTGGTTTCGCTTTTCCTGTTCAGAAGTGCGGGTCTGGTTGAATGTGTACAGCAGTTCCAGACAAGCCGTTTGTTCCTCTGTGATAGCGGCATCATTGGGCAGGTATAAGTCACCTGTAAACATACGGTCTTTGTTTTCCATCGCAAATCTCTCTTTCTTTGCAAATTATCCGTTGGCTTTTTTCCGCAGTTTTGCAACAAAAAAGCCTTCATATTGGACATCTGGGCAGACGCATAGCGTTTCTGCAAATCGGCTCGGCAGCAGTGGCAGCGTTTCCATGCCGGAGAATGCAATGGGCAGCAGTTCCACTTGTCCGGTCTTTAAAATCGCTGCAACCTGTTCTTCGTTTTCTTCCGGCAGGATGGAGCAGGTGGAATAAACCATCTCTTGATTTTTTTTCAGCAGAGATATTGCTTTTTTCAGCAGGGCACGCTGTGCCTTGACGGTTTTCTGTACCAAAGCTGGAGAGAAATTTTGCAGACCTGCTCCGGTGTGCAGGGAGAGCGTTCCGCTACCGCTGCATGGAGCATCCAGTAAAATCCGGTCAAAAGAAAAGTATGGGCTGAGGTGGCGTGCATCCGTTATGGAAACCGTCACCCGCTTTGCTCCCTGCTTTTCTACGTTGTACTTGAGTTTTTCTGCCCGAATGGCATGCAGTTCACACGCCATGATATTGGCTTGATTCTGGGTCATGGCTGCCATCTGGGTGGTTTTTCCGCCGGGAGCAGCCGTCATGTCTAAAATTTCCTGTTTCGGCTGCGGCTGCAACACAATCGGCGGCAGCATCGAGGAAAGACTTTGCAGGTAGATTTCCCCGTTTTCATAGCAGGACAAGGTTTGCAGCTGTGCTTCTGTGGTGGAATCCGTACAGAAAAAGGCAGTTTCACTCCATGCAACCGGAGTAGTGGCAATGCCAGCGATTTGCAGCTGTTCCAGCACTGCCGGAACGGTTGCTTTCAGCGTGTTGATCCGAAACGACACGGCACGCTGTGCCGCATAACCTGCACAAATGCGGTCGGTCTGCTCCTGCGAATAGCAGGCGGAGAGCCGTTCCAGTAAGTATGGCGGAAGCGTGGGAACATTATTCAGATTTGGCATGGTCGACTCCTTTTTTGGATTCTGTTGGTGCAATCGCAGGCGTTGCTTCTGGAGTAGGTTGTTGGTCGGTTCGGATGGCAAACCAGAACGTAGACCCTTCTCCCAACTTGCTGTTGACACCGTAGTCATAGTTGTGCAGCTTTAAAATGGCTTTAACGATTGACAGCCCTAAGCCTGTTCCAACCACTTCTCGTTTGTGATTTTCAGAGCGGTAATATTTGTCGAAAATCAGCTTGATTTTATCCTCTTCAATGCCATCGCCTGTATCTCGCACTTCAATCCGGACACAATTCGGCTGGTTGACTTGTCGCAAAAAGACTTGCTTGTCTTCCTTGGACGTGTAGTTGATGGCGTTGTTGATGAGGTTGCAGATAACCCGTTCAATTGCTCCGGCATCGCAGCAGACCATACGGGGAGCATCCGGCGTGAAATGAAGATGATACCCCATCTGTTCAGAAATGCCCTGATAGCGGTTTGCAATTTCCGTCAGCCGCTGGGAGATGTCGAACGTGGTAAACTCCAGCTTTTTCGTGCCGCTTTCCAGCTTGGACAAATCCAACATATCGTTGACCAGCAGGGAAAGTCGGTCGGTTTCCTCAATGATTACTTGCAAATGCTTGGCTCGTTTCTCCGGATTGTTGCCGGACAAATCCCGAATCATTTCTGCATACGCTTTCATCATGGTCAGCGGTGTCCGCATATCATGGGACACATTTGCAATTAAATCTCGCTGCATTTCATCTGTGCGAGAGAGTTCTTGTTCGGCATAGGTCAATGCCTCCGCCAGTTCGTCCACTTCTGCACAGCCGCCGCCCTCGAATTTTGTTTCATAGTCGCCATGTGCCAGTCGCTTTGCGGAACGAGTCAGGCGAGTGATGGGAACGCCGATATGGGTTGCTGCTAAGAACGACAGAACGCAGCCGAAAAATGCCATAGCAAGCGTAATAATCATTGTTTGCCGCTGTAAAATAGAAACCGTAGACTGTACTGGCACTAAGCGGGAATTTAATAGCAGATAGCCGACGACTTCATTCGTATCGCTGTCCAGAATCCAGTTGCCATAGACAACGGTCTGGGTTTGCAGCTGTTCGTTGTAGATAGAACGGCAGATATAACCGTTGTCGCTGCGTTTCAAGTCCATCAAGAAGAAATAAACGTCTTGGTCATTGTGGAGCAGGCATTTCTGTGCAGAAACGCAGTGCTGATAGGTTTCTTCGCCGTCTGTGTTCAGGATGGAAATGCACATCTCGTTCCGCATTGCCTGGTCTTCAGCAATGTCGGAAAAGTTATCCAGTCGGCAGGATTGCGTGAGAATTTTTGCAGATTTTGCAATATCTGCAATTTTAAACGCCTCATAAAAGCGTTCTAAAAAGACCACCTGCAAAATCCACATCAGGATGAAGACAATGCAGACAAACATCATAAAAAATAGCCAGATTTTTACACGGATGGTCAAGTTCCGTTCCATCTGGAGATTAGGCATCCGGATCAAACTTATATCCCATTCCTCTCAAGGTCACGATGAATTTTCGATATACCCCAAGACTGCCACGCAGCATTTTAATGTGTGTATCGACAGTGCGGTCATCTCCAAAGAAATCATATCCCCAAACCGCTTCGAGCAGTTTATCTCTCGAAAGTGCCAATCCCTTATTCTTTACCAGATAGAACAGCAGATCGTATTCTTTTGGTGTCATGGTTGCCCGTTGTCCATCTACATAGACTTCTCGACCAGCAAGGTCAATTTCCAGCCCCTCGAATTTCAGCCGCTGGTCAGAAACCTGCTCTGCGGTGGCGTGATGCCGATTCAGAACAGCTTTTACTCTTGCCATCAGTTCTTTCGGAGAGAATGGCTTGACCACATAGTCATCAATGCCCAGTTCAAAGCCAAACAGTTTGTCATATTCTTCTCCACGGGCGGAAAGCATAATGACAGGAATGTTTTTCCGCTTCTTGATTTCCTTGCAGGCGGAAAAGCCGTCCAATCTTGGCATCATAACATCCATAATGATCAGGTCAAAATCCTGTTCCCGACAGAGGGCAACGGCTTCCATGCCGTTTTCCGCCTCTGTCACTTCATATTCTTCAAACTCCGCATATTCCCGAACAACGTTCCGGATATTTGCTTCATCATCAACTACCAGCAAACGATACATTGTATCTTGCCTCCTTTCTGTTTCTACGCAAAAACCGCCCGAAAATCGGACGGTTTTTGATTTTTTGCAGAGAATTGCTGCATATTTATTTTGCCGCTGCTGCAAAAAGAAATTGCCGCCTTTGCGAAATTATCATTCAGCTTCTGTCTTCCGCTTCTGCTGCAAAGCTGCTGCGATAAACGAGGTAAACAGCTTGTGCGGCTTGTTCGGACGGGACTTGAATTCCGGATGGAACTGTACACCGATGAACCACGGATGGCTCGGCAGTTCTACGATTTCCACCAGCTTGCCATCTGGAGAAATACCAGCCAGCTGCAAGCCGCTTTCTGTGAGCTGACGGCGGAATGCGTTGTTCAGTTCAAACCGGTGACGGTGACGTTCATAAATCAGTTCTTCGCCATAAATCGAGCGAACCTTTGCACCATCGGTCAGCTTGCACGGATACAGACCCAACCGCATCGTACCACCGAGGTTGGTAATATCCTTCTGGTCTTCCATGATGTCGATGACATTCTGTGTGCCTTCCGGCAGAAATTCGGAAGAGTTTGCATCTGGCAGACCAGCACAGTGCCGTGCAAATTCTACAACTGCCATCTGCATACCCAGACAGATACCAAACATCGGAATTTGATTTTCTCTTGCATATTCAATTGCGGTAATCATTCCTTCGATACCACGGTCACCGAAACCGCCCGGAACGATGATACCATCGCAGTTCTTCAAGGTTTCTGCAACAGTTGCACCAGTAATCTTTTCGGAGTCAATCCAGAGGATTTCCACCTTGACATCATTCGGAATACCGCCGTGCCGCAGTGCTTCTGCAACGGACAGATATGCATCCGGCAGGGCAACATACTTGCCGACCAGACCAATCGTAACCTGTTCGGTTGCCTGCTTCTGGCGTTCGGTCATCTGAATCCATTCGGTCAAATCCGGTGTGCGGTTTTCCAGACCGAGGTGATGACAAACACAGGCTGCCAGACCTTCTTGTTCCAGCATCATTGGAACATCATACAGGGACGGAGCAGTCATGTTCTGAATAATGTCTTCTTCCCGAACATTGCAGAACAAGCTGATTTTCTTTGCCATTTCCTTTGGAATTTCCTGTTCGGTTCTGCAAACGATCACGTTTGGCTGAATGCCAATGGAGAGCAGTTCCTTTACGGAATGCTGTGTTGGCTTGGACTTCAGTTCGTTCGAGCCGGAAATATACGGAACGAGGGTAACATGAATATACATGGCGTTCTGTCTGCCAACTTCGGCAACAAACTGCCGGATGGCTTCCAGGAATGGCGTACTTTCGATGTCGCCGACCGTACCGCCGATTTCGGTGATGACAACGTCTGTGTCAGAATTTTTGCCGACCCGATAAATGCGTTCTTTGATTTCGTTGGTGATGTGTGGAATCACCTGTACCGTACCGCCCAGATAGTCGCCACGGCGTTCCTTGTTCAGTACTGTCCAGTAAATCTTACCGGTGGTAACATTGCTGTTGATGGAAAGATTTTCATCAATGAAGCGTTCGTAGTGTCCGAGGTCGAGGTCGGTTTCTGCACCGTCATCGGTAACGAAGACTTCACCGTGCTGATACGGACTCATCGTGCCGGGGTCTACGTTGATATACGGGTCAAACTTTTGAATGGTTACCCGGTATCCTCGTGCTTTCAGCAGACGACCGAGTGAAGCAGCAGTGATGCCCTTTCCCAGACCGGAAACGACACCGCCGGTAACAAATACATATTTTGGCATACGTTAATTCCTCCAAAGCGATACAAATATTCCTGTTCTTTCTTATTATACTATGTTTCCCGTGCAATTGCAAGCAAATTTTTTGAGAATCTCCGGGAAACAGGGATGACATGGAAAAAGGCGGCAAAAGCCGCACTTTTTCCATACTTTTGGTGCTTAATGAGATGCTGCATGGCGGTTTGCGGCGGAGAATACACAGCCGCAGAAATCCTGCCGATACAAGTCATATTGGTGGGACAGTGCGATGGAACGCTGATAACCGCCCTTTTTCTTGAAATCTGCATATAACCACGGGACATCAAATTGCTTTGCCAGCTCTGCACCGCACTGATTGATGAAACTTGCATCTTTGTGCGGACTGATGGAAAGCGTGGTGGTGACAAAATCCGCATGGGCATCTTTTGCCGCCTGCATGGTCTGTTCCAATCGCAGGCGAATGCAGCGTTGACAGCGTTCGCCCCGTTCTGGTTCGTGTTCATGACCTTTTGCCAGAGTCAGAAACCGTTCTGGTTCCCACGTTCCGGCAACGACAGAAATCGTTCCTTCCAATGGCATTTCCTGCAAGAGCCGCCGCAGTTCTGCGAGCCGGTGGGAAAATTCTGCTTCTGGCATGATGTTGGGGTTATAAAAATAGATGGTAATCGTAAAATAACGGCTCAGATATTCCAGTACATAGCTGCTGCACGGTGCACAGCAGGCGTGCAGGAACAAGTGTGGTTTTGTTCCGGCTGGAATGGTGGAGAGCGTCTGTTCCAACTCCCGTTGATAGTTGGGTTTGGGTGGGGTTTGCATGGGGCATTACTCCTCTTTGAATTTGGTTGCCTTGGATTCTTCCGAACGAGGATGATTCTTTTTGGCAAGCTTGACCTCGCTGCGGTTGCATTTTACAGGCACGTCGTTGTCTGGCACTTGTACTTTTAAGTCGCCCGTGAGGGTGTTGGATTCCACAACTTTTCCCACTTTTCCATCTGGCAAAACAACCATCGCATTCAGCTTCGGCGTAATCTTGAGCAGTTCTTCATAGACGTTCTGCTCATGTTTCAGGCAGCACATCAATCTGCCGCAGCAGCCTGAAATTTTTGCTGGGTTGAGGGAAAGTCCCTGTTCCTTTGCCATTTTAATGGAAACCGGCTGGAATTCGCACAAAAAGCCCTTGCAGCAAAATTCCCGTCCGCAAATGCCAATGCCGCCGAGAATTTTTGCCTTGTCCCGCACACCGATTTGACGCAGTTCAATGCGTGTCCGGAAAATTGCAGCCAAATCCTTGACCAAATCCCGGAAATCCACACGATTTTCAGCGGTAAAATAGAACAGCAGTTTGCTGTTATCAAACGCACATTCTACTTCAATCAGTTTCATTTCGAGTTTCCGCATTGCAATTTTTTCTTCGCAGATGTGGAATGCACGAATTTCTTTTTTGCGATTTTGTTCCAGTGTTTTACGATCCTCTTTGTTGACAGGTCGCAGAATCTGTTTCAGCGGCTGCACAACGGCAGATTGCTGAATGGTTTTGTTGGGAATGGTGACTTCTCCACATTCCGTCCCTTTGGACGTTTCCACGACCACAAGGTCACCTGTTTGAAACTGGTGGTCGCCGGGGGAGAAATAATATACTTTTCCGTTTGCTTTGAAACGGACACCGATGATTTCAATCATATAAAATCCTTTCTCAGGTCGGTAAAAATAAAAAAATAAGGTCAGCTAATCTGCATCCACGTTCCGCACAGAGTCGCCAGCAGCAACGGAACAGTACCGTTTGCTTGCAATGCCTGCTCTGCCTTGCGGATAGTTTCAAATTGCAGCAGCCCTTGTCGCTGGGCAGTTTGCCGAGCCGCTTGCTTTGCCAGCTGCGGTGCACAGCTGCACGTTGCAGCAGAGGGGTCATTGTGCAGCACTAAAACATCCCGAACATAGAGTCGTAGTTGCTGGAGGAAAAACCGTGCTTGTGGGCGGTCTTTTCCAATGGTGGCGACTGCTTTTAGGAATGCATATTCATTGTGCTGCTGTAGGGCTTGAATGCTATCTTCCATGCGGGCAACGGCAGCTTGCAGATTGGAATCTGTGGCATAGGCAAGCGTTTGCCCGATGTTGCCAGGGAATCGCTGAAAATCTGCATCTGGAATGCCAAGAGCCATAGTTGCTTCCTGCACTTCTGACGGTTGACATGGAATCAGTCCGAAAGAGAGAATGCGGGAGCGAATCGTAGAAAGCAGCGTATCCTTTGCCGAGGCTGTAAATAAAAAAAACGCATATGCTGGCGGTTCTTCCAGCTGCTTTAGCAGGAGATTTTGTGCACGGTCGTCCATCTGGTCGCAGTCCAAAAATAAATAGGCCTTACGGCTGCCGTTGTTTGGCGGAATGGAAACACTGCTGCAAATCTGTCGTACTGTTTCTACAGAAAAACCGCCCAGTTTTCCGCTGTGCGGAACTAATATCAAATCTGGATGGCAGTCTTTTTGCAGGTTGTGGCAGGATTTACAGTGTCCGCAGGGCTGTCCGTTTTCGGGATGTTCGCAGAGCAATAGGGCGGAAAACCAATGTGCAACGGTTTTTCGTCCTAATCCGGCATCTCCATAAAATAAAAAACTTTGTGCAAGCCGTTCGCCGCTTGCCATACGGGACAGGGTAGTCTGAAGCGATTTTTTACCGTATAAAGTGGGCAGCATTGCCGAACCTCCTTGCATACAATTGTTCGATGGGTACGCTCTTTATTATAGGCGATTTCCGGAAATTTGTCAACCGGAGAAAAACAGGGAATTGTGGAAAGTGAGGTTTGATTGCGGTGTTGAAATGGATTGTAGTTTGTGGAATGGTTCTTGGAAGATTTTTTCGAGGTGGGTTGTAAGATACGAGCCGCAGGCGAAATAAAAAGTTTTTCGGTGCAGCAGTTTTTCAAAAATGCTGCCGAGGTGTGGGC
>ERZ773264.177-NODE-177-length-94845-cov-31.909663_pt1 | contig 94845 bp, 74 predicted proteins | sample MGYA00511910_ERZ773264 | MGnify/ENA primary metagenome ERZ773264 (study PRJEB29015, sample SAMEA2737739) | human gut metagenome | biome: human gut; feature: human-associated habitat; material: faeces | place: China | collected 2012 ...
AGTCACAGCTCACGGATAAATATGTTTTTCGAGGCAAAATGTCTCATTGATTTTTAGGACATAAGAAATATTATGGGCGGATTTCCATCCTTGATATGGAAAGTCTTAGTAATACATTAAACGAACGTGTATACAGCAGACACGAAACGTCAAGTATTCGAAATTATTTCTTCTCATCCTCAGGAAGCTCCTTACGGATCTCCTTGGTACGGATTTCCTGACAGATATCGTTGATAAAGTCTGCCAGAGGCTTCTGACCCTCATCACCGGCAAAACGGCTGCGGACAGATACAAGACCCGCCTCTTCCTCCTTGCCGCCGACTACCAACATATAAGGAAGCTTGTCCATACGCGCTTCACGGATCTTGTAACCGATCTTCTCGGAACGGCCGTCAACCGTTGCATCAATCCCGTTTTTCTTCAGGTCTGCCAGTACACTCTCTGCATAATCCATATACTTGTCAGAAATCGGAAGAACACGAACCTGCTCCGGACACAGCCATGTCGGGAACTTGCCTGCATACTTCTCGATCAGCCATGCCAGTGTACGCTCATAGCATCCAAGAGATGTTCTGTGGATGATATAAGGACGCTTCTTGTCACCGTTCTGATCAATATAATACATATCGAAACGATCTGCAAGGAACATATCGAGCTGGATCGTGATCATTGTGTCCTCTTTTCCGTACACATTCTTCGCCTGAATATCAAGCTTTGGTCCATAGAATGCAGCCTCTCCGGCTTCCTCCGTATAACTCAGACCAATATCATCAAGAATCTCACGCATAGCACCCTCGACGCGATCCCACTCAGCAGCATCGCCAAGATACTTGTCCGGATGCTCCGGATCCCACTTGGACATACGATATGTGACATCTTCTTCCAGACCGAGTGTCTCCAGACAATATTTAGCAAGGCGGACACAGTTCTTAAACTCGTCTGCAATCTGCTCCGGAGTACAAACAAGATGACCCTCTGAGATCGTGAACTGACGAACACGAGTCAAACCATGCATCTCGCCGGAATCCTCATTACGAAACAGCGTCGATGTCTCACCCATACGATATGGGAGATCTCGGTAAGATTTCTGACGTGCCTTATATACATAATACTGGAATGGACAAGTCATTGGACGAAGTGCAAAGATATCACGACCGGAAACACTGTTTCCATTCTCATCCTCATCGTCCTCGCCCAGAATGAACATTCCCTCCTTGTAATGACCCCAGTGGTCAGAGATCTTGTACAGATCAGACTTTGCCATCAGTGGTGTACGGGTACGGACATAGCCCCACTCATTATCCTCCAGATCCTCGATCCAACGCTGCAGCTTCTGGATCATCTTTGTGCCCTTTGGCATAAACAGCGGAAGTCCCTGTCCGATAACGTCAACGGTTGTAAACAGGTCCATGTCACGACCGAGCTTGTTGTGGTCACGGTTCTTAATATCTGCAAGATACTCAAGATACTCCTCGAGATCTGCTTTCTTTGTATATGCTGTTCCGTAAATTCTGGTCAGCATCTTATTGTGCTCATCGCCTCTCCAGTAAGCACCGGAAGAAGATGTCAGCTTAAATGCTTTGATCGGCTTTGTGCTCATCAGATGTGGTCCGGCACAAAACTCAATGAAATCTCCCTGCTGATAGAAACTGAGCTCGTCGGTATCCGGATGCTCTTTGATCATCTCAACCTTATACGGCTCATCTCTCTCTGTCATCAGCTTGATCGCCTCATCCTTGGACAATGTGTAACGCTCCAGACGGTCGCCCTTCTTGATGATCTTCTTCATCTCTTTCTCGATGGCATCCAGTGCATCTCTGTCAAGACTTGGCAGATCAAAATCATAATAATATCCGTTGTCGATCGCCGGTCCGATGGTCAGCTTTGCATCCGGATACAGATTCTTTACTGCCTGTGCCAGTACATGCGCACATGTGTGGCGGTATGCTTTCTTTCCCTCGTCCGAATCGAAGGTCAGAATATTCAGGGTACAATCCTTATCTACAATGGTACGAAGATCCTTTACTTCACCATCAATCTCTCCCACACATGCTACTCTTGCCAGTCCCTCGCTGATATCCAAAGCGATATCGTAAATGGACATTGGCTGGTCATACTCCTTAAAGGAGCCATCTTTTAATGTTACTTTCATGATTCCCTCTTTTCTGCGCTGCTGTGTACTCCGGAGGCTCCTGAAGCAGCGCCGTCAGAAGATCCGTCTTTGAATCCTTTGTCAAAAGGGACTGATATTTGAACATAAAAGGCAAACCGGCGTTTGCTCTTTCCACCACGTTATGAGCACTTTCCATGCACAAAAAAGCCCCTCCTGACACATTACAATGCCAGAAGGGGCGTAAATATCATCACGCGGTTCCACCCTCGTTCGTGAAATCATCCGGAAGCTCTCAACCAAAGGCATATGCTACACCAAAAAGCAGTCTGTCGTGATCCGTATGCTGATCTCACCTTCATTGTGACGGTAACGGTGTCGACCGGGCTGTATTAAAGCCACTCAGAGCTGGTCTTCCATCGCTTTGTGAATAGGGCAGTTCCAGCAACCGTTCGGTCTGCCCCTCTCTGTAGTCACGCATGCCATGTACTCGTCTCTTCAACGTATTATCTTTTATTAGAATAGCACAATTTTCAAAAAATGCAACCATTTTATTTTTAAAAATTTTATGCTACACTTTGATCAGAGAACTCTTAAAGAACAATGCATATGCCGTTTTAAACCCGGCATACTTTTCAGGAAAGGAGGCGTGCTGATGGACGACAAAACAGCACAGCTTGCAAAGATCCTACAGGAAAGCGACAACATCGTATTTTTCGGGGGAGCCGGCGTCTCTACTGCTTCCGGAATCCCGGATTTCAGAAGCTCTGACGGACTGTACAGTCAAAAGCTCGGCAGGAATTTCACGCCGGAGCAGCTTGTGTCCCATTCCTTTTTCATGCGCTATCCGGATGACTTTTTTGACTTCTATAAAAAGAACTTAGTCTACCCGGATGCCGAGCCAAACGACTGTCACATCGCTCTTGCAAAGCTGGAGGAAATGGGCAGGTTAAAGGCGGTCATCACGCAGAATATTGACGGACTGCATCAGGCTGCCGGAAGCAAAACCGTGTATGAGCTGCATGGCTCCGTTCTTCGCAACTACTGCACGAAATGCCACAACTTTTATGACGCAGATTTCATTCTGGCGGCGAAGGGAATCCCTCTCTGCCCGAAATGTCACGGTGTGATCAAGCCGGATGTTGTCCTCTATGAGGAGGGACTTGACGAGGATGTAATCACCGGTGCCATTCAGGCAATCTCCGAGGCAGATACGCTGATTATCGGCGGAACCTCTCTTGTTGTCTATCCTGCAGCCGGTCTGATCGATTATTTCCACGGCAGACACCTTGTTCTGATCAACAAATCCTCCACCCCGGCGGACAGCAAAGCTGACCTTGTTATTAACGACTCTATTGACAAAGTCATGAGAGAAGCGTTATCATCACTACAGTCGTGAAGTCTGTATGATTTCATAAATTATTCTTTCAGATAAAGGAGATGTTACAATGAACTATATATATAAGACAAGCGGAACCTGCTCCTCAGAGATCCATTTTGACATTGACGGAGATGTGATCAGCAACGTATCCTTCACCGGCGGCTGCAACGGCAACCTCAAAGCCGTATCCCGTCTGGTTGACGGTCAGACCGTTGACTGGATCGAATCCAAGGTCAAGGGGATCAAGTGTGGTTTCAAGAATACCTCCTGTGGTGATCAACTTGCCAAAGCAGTCCGTGAGGCATATGAGGCAGAGCAGGCACAGTAATTCTTTTTTTGACATAACATTCTTATAATATAGTGCGAATCAGGGGCAAAACGTTGGTTTCGCCCCTGATTATTTTCCTGCACCATCTTTTTATGAATGCATATTTATTACTGTATTTCCTATCGAACGGTCTCCACCTTGATCATATTTGTCGTTCCGGAGATTCCAACCGGCACACCGGAGGTAATAACCGCCGTGTCACCACTCTTGATCACACCATGCACCTTGGCAACCTCGATCGCATGATCGAATAACTCAAATACATCATTCTTCTCCTCAACAAGGAACGGAGATACCCCCCACGACATATTCAGCTGACGGCAGACCTTCTCAGAGGTACTTCCTGCGATGATATCACATGCCGGACGATATCTTGAGATCATTCTGGCAGAACGACCGGACTTCGTGACCGTCACGATCGCACTCGCATTCAGATCGTATGCCGTTGTACAGGTTGCATGGCAGATCGCATCTGTCACGTCAGGATTCGCCTGTCTTGCCCGGCTGTAGAAACGCTTCTGGTAATCTACATCCTGCTCCGTTCTGCTTGCGATGCGCACCATCGTCTTGAGAGCCTCTACCGGGAACTTCCCGGCAGCTGTCTCACCGGAAAGCATGATCGCACTTGTGCCGTCATAAACCGCATTGGCAACATCCGCGGTCTCCGCTCTGGTCGCGCGCGGATTCTTCATCATGGAATCAAGCATCTGTGTTGCAATGATAACCTGCTTGCCTGCCTCGTATACCTTATTGATGATCATTTTCTGTACGACCGGTACTTCCTCCTCCGGAAGCTCCACGCCCATGTCGCCTCTGGCGATCATGATCGCATCGGATTCACGAATGATCTCATCGATATTGGCAACGCCCTCGGCATTCTCAATCTTGGCGATAATATTGATATCGGAGCCGCCATTGGCATCTAACAGATTACGAATCAGCTTGACATCAAATGCCGTACGGACAAAGGATGCCGCAATGAAATCGACATCATTCTTGATACCAAACAAAATATCCGAACGGTCCTTCTCACTTAAGTACGGCAGGTTCACATGACCACCCGGAAGATTAACCCCCTTATGATCGGATACCACGCCCTCATTCTTGACAACACACTCGATCGTATTCCTTACGATCGCAGTAACCTCCAGCTCGACCAGTCCGTCATCGATCAGAACCGGCGCGCCAACACTGACATCCTCGCAGAGATGATCATATGTCACACCAACGTGAGAATTGTCACCATCGACCTTCTCGCCGCAGACCAGTGTAAACTTCTGACCGCGCTTTAACAAAGTCTTACCTTCCTTAAAGGTATCCAGACGTACCTCCGGTCCCTTGGTATCCAAAAGGATCGCCACCGGCTTGTCGCATTTCTTACGGATACGACGCAGTCTCTCCATACGCTTGCTGTGCTCCTCATGGGAGCCATGGGAGAAATTAAAACGTGCCACATTCATTCCCTCATTGATCAGCTGTTCAATGACTTCATCCGAGTCTGTCGATGGTCCAAGTGTGCATATAATCTTTGTTTTTCTCATACATTCTCTCTCCATTTCATATAGATTTATCCGCCCTTATTATCTTACATTCCGAAGCATGGGTCAATAGATTTTACATACCTTTTTCATAAGAAAATGTTATCACGTCAAACTTCGTTTCACCTTGCTCATACCACAAATTCACCGGCTCCTCTTTTCATTCGGATTCCACTGCGTTATACTAACGAAAACGGCACCTTGGTGCATCACAATTTGAAACCTATTTTACAGAAAGGCGTAACAATGATAAGTATGAATTATAACGACACCCCTTCCTTTGAACGGCACTTAAAAACCGGCTATCTGAAAAGCAATTTTAAAATATTTCATCTGCAGGATAACACACAGAAGAATTTCACCTTTCATTATCATGATTTCAATAAGATCCTGATCTTTCTGCAGGGGGATGTCAGCTACACCATCGAGGGAAAGAGCTATGATCTGAAACCGTTCGATGTTGTGCTTGTACGCGCCGGTGAGCTGCACCGCCCGGTCATACATTCAGATTCTACCTATGAACGGATCATTTTATACCTTTCTCCTGATTTTATTGCTCAATATGCCGGCAAAGACTATACTCTGGATCAGTGCTTTGAGCTTGCCGCCAGAGCAAACGCTCATGTTCTGCGTATTCCTTATTTTAAGGGAAGTTCTATTTATCATACACTAAAGGCGCTGGAGGCTTCCTATGCACACCCTGAGGAGTATGCACAGGAGCTTTCCCAGCGCCTGTTATTTTTACAGTTTATGATTTTTTTGAATCGTGCTGCTCTGTCCCATAATCTGGAATTTCTTGAGACAAGCACGTCAAACACCAAGATCCTTGACTGTCTGGAATATATCAACACGCATCTGCAGGAACCGGTCACTGCCGACACCCTTGCCGATAAGTTCTATGTGAGTAAATACTATCTGATGCATTCCTTCAAGCAGGAAACCGGTCGCAGCATCGGTTCTTATATCACAACGAAGCGGCTGCTGCTCGCCAGAGAATATATCAACGGCGGTATGCCCGCCACTCAGGCGTGCTACGAATGCGGTTTCCACAATTATTCTACGTTCTTCCGTGCCTGGAAGAAATGCTTCGGCAGTTCCCCAAAGCAGTCCTGACCCCGCCCACAACAGCTTTCCTTACTCAGTATGGATCGCCGCCAGCGGACTCAGCTTCATGGCACGGCGTGCCGGAAAATATCCGGCAACCATTCCCATCAGGGTAGAAAATGCCACTGCTGCCAGTGCAAGCCACCATGGAATAACGGATATATTACCCTTCATGCCTCCCATCGACACCGCAAAATGATTGATCAGCGCCGAGACGCCACAAGTCAGTCCAAGTCCGACAATACCTCCGATCAGTCCGATAAATCCTGCTTCTGCCAGAAACAGCTTCTGGATATCACGCATGTCACAGCCAAGTACCTTCATAACACCGATTTCTTTCGTTCTCTCGTATGTTGACATCATCATTGTATTGGCAATACCGATCGCCGCTACCAGAAATGCCACCATACCGATTCCGCCCAGTACCAGCTCTACGATCTGCAGATTCTTCTGTGCAGAATCGAGCAGATCCTTGTTACTACTGGCACTAAAGCCCATATCCTGAATATCCTTCATAACACTGTCTACATTGGATGCATCATCCACATCAACGACCAGAGTGCTATAAACCCACTCGTTCATCGGTTTGCCATTCGGCTTTGGCTGTCCAGGAATATTGCCCTTTCCAAAGTTCTTCGTCAGATAACTTTTCAGATCGTCGATATTCACTAACAGACTGTTACTGTAGGTATTGTACTCGTCAACACCTCCTGCCATAATTCCGGCAACCTTGATCCTAAAATTCAATGTTGAGTTGTCCTCTTCCGGCTGCACAGCCGCATCATCAGCGGAGCTGTCTGTGCCGGTGCTGTCTGAGGAAGCGTCCGCAGAATCGTCTGTACTTCCCGCATCACTCGAAGTATCCGCCATCTCGTTATACACCTGCAGCTGTCTGATCTGTGTCATCAGATCAATATTCGGGAGCTCTCCGGTAGAGTAATAATCCACATACTCGTCTCCCTGAACATATCCAAACCCGGTCAGGATCTGATTGCCTGCGATCACCTGAAGCGTACCGGCGCTTCCCTTCTGTGGGATATCTCCCTTCTCTAACTCCTGGGAATCAAGAATACTCTGATCTACACCGATCAGATTTCCATAACCGGAATAACGTCCGCTCTGCATATTGCCATCAAAGGAAAGCTGCGGAAGGACATTTTTGACATGCTCCATATCCTGAAACATCTGCATGTTTGTCTCTGTCAGCATCGTGGAGGTATCTGTCTGACTCGACGAGGAATCCATATCCCCGCCTCCGCCGCCGCTGATCATAATCTGTGTCACCGACCCCATACTTGCATACTCATCCATGATCATCTGCTTCATACCAAATGCCAGAGAGAGCATCGCCACGATGGAAGTCGTTCCGATCAGTACGCCGAGCACGGTAAGAACGGTACGCAGCTTTCTGCGCCACAGATTCCCCATGCTCATGGTCATAAGATCATAGAAGCTCATCGTCCATCAACTCCTCTTCTTTTTTCTTGCGTCTTTTCTTCACGAGCACCCGAACAATGACGATAATCACAATAACTGCCGCCACGCCAATGGCAATCTTTGCAGCAAGCGGAAGCCCCTTCTTTGCCTGTACATCCTCTGTATCCCCTGCCGGAATATCTGCATCGTCCATCTCTTCAGTTACATATACATTTGTCTTTTCGGTATATTTCTTCGTCTCACCGGAAGCATTCTCATACTTTACGATGATCGTGCATGTGCCATCACTGTCATCTGCGGTTGCCTGATCACCATTCAGCGTCACAGTAGCATAACCGGTTGCTCCGGCTGCAATGTTACCAACAAAGGATTTCTCACAGGAGATTTCCTTTCCTTTACAGATTACAGATACATTGTTCAGCGCACTTCCGCCAAGGTTATTGATAGAGAAGGACAGATCTCCTGTGCCGCCTACACTGAGCATATCCGGCGGAACCACATCTGTCAGACTGATACGATCCTTCTGTACGACAGGGATAGAAACATGATCCTCTGCATTATAGCCGTTTGCTCTGCCATCTTCATACTCTGTCTTTACGGTTACCTGATAAGATTTGGAGCTTAAGCCGGCTGCCGCCTTCATCCAGAAGGAAACCTTTGCCGCAGACTTGGCAGCGATGCTGTCCAGATATGCTGTACTTGCACCACTCAGTGGCAGAAACTCGCCGTTCTCCGTAGACATAGTCAGCTTGATATTATGTACTGCCTGGCTTGCATTGTTACGAAGCTCTAATGTCAGAAGAAACTTTCCGTTTGGACGCACCTGTTTCACATCCGTCGTAAAACCGGATACCATCACGCGAGGTGTGCTCTTCTTACCTTTGTCGGCTTTGTTCTTCTGTGTCTTTCCCTTCAGCTCTATATTGACGGTCTTATCCTCGGTCACTGCCTGACCGTTCTTCAGATAACCGATCCGGAATACCACACCCTGATATCCTGTGGATACGTTATTCTTCACCTTGAAATTGTAGCTGCAGGATAAATTCCTCGTGCCTGCAGAACGGATCACCTTATAAGCGTCGGTGGTACTTGCAAACGGGAAGTTGTTGTCGATCACCGGAACAACGCTCTTGATCGCATATTTCTTACTGCTTGCCACAAACGATACTGCACAGCTTCCTCCGTAAACACCATATGGAGTATTGCGCATTTTCAGGGAAATGTCTGCATCCTTCGCCTCCTGTTTCACATCCGGCTTCTCGGTTGCTTTTGGTTTCCCTGTCAGCTTGACGCTGATATTTTTATTGAGGCTGTACTCACTGTCATACGCTGTCTGGCTTCCATCGACAGCCTTTCTGGTATACACTACCGTAAAGCCAGCCATATAGTATGCCGTGTCCAGATTATCCTTTGCCCGGAAGGTATAGCTGCAGCTGACTGAATTGCCGCTGCCGTTTGTCACACGGTACGCTTCGTTGTCCATAACAAACGGAAAGCTGTCATTTAATACCGGATATATCTTCTCAATATTCTCTATGTCATAGTGCTTTTTGCTGTTTCTGTTACCGGTCACGGTAAAGGATACATTCACCTTACCGCCTGCCTTACTGCCGGATACGCTTACATTGGAAAAGCTGATGTCTGCCGCATTGCCGTTTATAACCTCGCTCTGCATACCGTCATCACCCATCAGACTGCCGGTGTTTCCCTGTTCATCCCCCTCACCTGCAGCCCACGCTGTTTTCAGATTCTGTCCGGGCACCACGCTCGTCACCATTGCCAGGCTAAGAAGCGCTGCCAGTAATAATTTTTTCTTTTTCAAAATGTTATCCTCCATTTTCTGGATCGTTCAGATTCCCCTTTTCATCAATCCTGTACATTCTCGACGATCTTGCCATCCTTGATCCGAATCTGTCTGTCGGCAAGTGCCGCCAGATCATTGTCATGTGTAACCATAACAAGAGTTTTGTTGTGTTCGCTGAGCACATGGCGCATCAACTCCATCATCTCTGCCGATGTCTTGGAATCCAGATTTCCTGTCGGCTCATCCGCAAATACAATGCTCGGATTAAGCACCAGTGCTCTTGCCATACCGACACGCTGCTGCTGTCCGCCGGACATCTGGTTCGGCTTATGCAGACGGTACTTCTTCAGTCCGACCAGATCGATCATCTTTCCGGCACGCTTCATGCGGACGCTTTTGGAAACGCCACGAAATACCAGCGGTAATGCCACATTCTCGACCGCGTTCATGGTCGGGATCAGATTGAAGGACTGAAAAATAAATCCAATCTTCTCCCTGCGAAACTGTACGAGTCTGTTCTCCTTGTACTTGTCGATCCGCTCACCTGCCACCATGATCTGACCTTTGGTAGGCTTCTCCAGTCCTGCAAGCATATTCAGCAATGTAGACTTACCGGAGCCCGATGCACCGACAATGGCACAAAACTCTCCCTCATACACCTGGAAACTTACACCATTCAGCGCACGCACCTCATTCTTGCCGATCGGATAGATTTTATACAGGTCTTTGACATCAATAACGCACTTGCGCGGTTCCCCTTTATTTTCTGTTTCCGGTTTCTCCAAGGTTCCCCCTCCTTTCCCAAAACTGTGCATGTATTACTCCATAAGCTTCCTGATAATACATACTCTACGCTTAGAGTACCATACAATCGTTTCAATATCTTTAAATAATTCTTAAATTTTGACACAATTCTGACAAATTTTCGCTTTTTTTCTTTTTAACGTATGTCAAATCATAAAAACCCGGTATTCCGAAAAGAACTTTTCCTTTCAAAATACCGGGTTTTGTTAGTGTGATCACTGTATATGAAACACCTGTGCCGTCACAATATTAGTTGTCTGCTTCCTCCGTAAACGGTGTACCGTCTGCATTGTATGCAGCGTCGCAGATCTCAACCTTGACGAAATCAACGCCAAGGTAATTATTCGTAGTAAGAAGAAGTACCGGATATGCCTCCAGCGCATTCTTATCAAGATTTAATACCTTACCGATCCATGCGGTATCTGCTAATACCATATTTCCATCGGCATCTCTCTTCACGATTGCACGCTCTTTGTCATCTGTCTTAACCTTGCCATTCTCATCGGTCTCATAGATAACCTGTGCAAAGTCCTTCTCATAACGCCATGCCGCACCGTTCTCATTGACAATGATCGACGGATCGGTGTAAACAAGCTGAAGGTCTGCAGACTGGCTGATATCGTCATTGTGCATGGTGATACGCACGCATGGCTTCTCAATTTTGCTCCAGTCACTCAACTGGTAATGTGCATGCCACCATTCCTTTGAGCATGATGTTTCCAGGGTAAGTCCCTCAAATTTATCATTGATGGTCGTGGTTCCCGCATTCCAGTAGCCTCCGACCTCCTGACCGTTATACTGTCCGATAAACTGTTCTCCGAATACGCCGCGGATCTCATTAAGATCAACAGAAGCAGAGGTGGTTGTATTTCTCATAAAATCACCGTCCCAGGTTGCAACAACAAGTGGATCCTGATTGGCAGATACCGGATTCTCCGGGATACCTGTGTGTGTTGTAAGCTTCAGTGCATCGGCTGAGATGCTCGGAGTCGATCCTGTGATCTCTGCAAATACCTGTCCAATATCATCATAGACAAAATATGCCTTTTTCTTATTGCCGGTACCGGAGCGGTCTACATATGTTCCCTCATCCCACATAACCGGAACCATGCCATACTGCCGGCAGCTCTTGAAGAACTGGCGGAAATAATCTGCAATGCCGTCTTTGTTGACAGATACAACACCAAACTCACCAAAGATCACGCCGTATCCCTTCTCGGTAAAAGCGGTATTGACTGCATCGAAATCCTCCTGCATTGCCGCATAATCTTCCTCAGAGCCCCAGGTATCCTTGAAATTAGAGGTTCCCTTTGGTGTCTCATAGCTTGAGGAAGAGGACTTTGCAATTCCCCATCCGAGAGGATCATAGTAATGAATGGAAACAAACAGTTTGCTGATTCCGTTGTCACTAACATCCTCCGGCATTGTGAAGGTTAATTTGTCATTATTTTTCTTAACCTTATCGGAATACTTGTCTCCACAGGTCTGATGCAGGTTTGTGTCATAACCCGGGATCAGAAGGAAACGATCGTAATTGTTGTTGGTCGTTCCGTCCATATTAATACCACACTCGCGGATAATGTTGACGAAGGTCTGGTTGATCTTGTTGGCAACCTCGTAGGTTTCCTCAAGTGTGAGCGTACCGGTCTGCTTGCTTCCGCCGGTCCAGTCATCATTGAGACGTTCGCCCAATTCCTCATTGCCGCCCTCGAAGATCACATGATCAGAATACTCCTGATAGCGATTTGCGATCTGTGTCCACATGTCCTCATATTTCTTCCATGCCTCTGCGCGGACTGCCGGATCCTTATCTCCGAACATGCCCCACCAGCCGTTGTCCCAATGGATATTGATGATGACATACATCTCATTGTTGAGACAGTAGTTCATAACCTCCTCAACACGGTTAAAGTATGCATCGTTGATCTTATAATAATTGCTTCCGTCCGGCTGCTTGACTACCTGCATCATATTAGTCCAGGAGATCGGAATACGGACGGTGTTGATGCCGTATGTTTTCAGTCCGTCGAAAAGCTTCTGTGTGGATACTACATTATCTGCATTGGTCTCGTAACCGGTTACCCACTGCTCGTCCGTCAGCTTTGCCTGCTCCTCAGCAGAAAGAGCGGTGCAGCTCTTTGCAAGCGTCTGCTCCAGAGAGTTTCCGACATTCCAGCCAAGCCCCATGACAGGTGTGATATCCTGCGCAGTAAGATTTCTTCTCATGAGACCATTATCCTTTGTGGTAATGCCGTTGGCAGATGTATGCTCGTCCGTCAGATTGGACTCATTCACACCATAGGAAGGACCCGGTGTTCTCGACTGAAGCGGTGCCTTTGTCGGAACAGGAGTCACAACCGGTGCAGTGGAAGCGGACGGTGCCACAGTCGGTGCAGCCGGGGCAGGTGCAGATGCTGCCGGTGCCTGTGTCGCCGGTGCCTGTGTCGCAGCGTTTTTCGCTGCTTTCACGGTTACTTTTACCCGAAAATTCTTTGTAATCTTCTTTTTGCCCTTTTTGTAAACAACCTTGGCAGTGACTGTCGTCTTTCCTGCCTTCACGCCCTTGATCTTGCCGTTCTTAACAGTGGCAATCTTCGCGTTTTTCGTCTTCCAGGTGATCTTTGCCCTGGAAGGCTTGTTCTTAATTGTTACCGTGGCTGACTTTCCAGCCGTAACGTTAACAGATTTCTTGCTGATCTTCGGTGCCTTAGCTGCCTGTGCGCCTGAGTTCCCCATCAGGGATATAAGCATCGCCAGAACTAAAGCGAAGGAAAACCATTTCCCCATAAATTGCTTCTTCATAGTTACCTCCTTCATAATGATTCGATTTGCACTACATACGTAATTATACCAAACGAACCGGGATATTCCTAGATACTTTGTCATTTTTCTGACAAAAAATTGAGCCGGATCTGCCATAATTTTGTCCGAAAAATGACTTATCTGCCTGTTAAGATATGCAACATCAAAAAGAAATTGGAGGGATTCAAATGAAGAAAAAAGTAATCGCAATGATGTTAAGTGCCGCACTGGTTATCTCCGGTGCAGGGATCAGCAGCCTGCCAAACCAGACAGCCGCGGAAAATGTTGGTTCTACAGTTGTAGCAAGCATTACCTCCGGCAGTGGTATTGACACTCCTGATGTCACCGATGCACCGCAGGAAACATCCGAAGCCACCAAGACACCGGATGTCACAGACACACCCGAGGAGACAAAGACGCCGGAAAGTACCGCAACAACACAGCCGCCCAAGATCACACCGGCTGCAACAGCAACTCCGCCTGCAGTTGTAACAACTACAACGCCGGCAGGTATCACAACAAATGCAGCATTAAAAGTTGGTGATCGTTTCACAACAGGTAACTACATCTACAGTGTTACCGCTGTCGCAGACGGAACCGCCAAAGCAACGGTTAAAGTCCGTGGACTTAGTGCAGAAGGCAAGCTTAAAACCAGCCTTACAATTCCTGCAAGTGTTACATGGCAGGGTACCAGCTACCTCGTTACGGGAATCAACGAAAAATCCTTTAAAAACAACAAGGCTCTGACTTCCGTCAAAGTTGGCAAAAATGTCACCTACATCGGAAAATATGCCTTCCAGGGGATGACATCCTTAACCTCCGTCACAATCGGAAGCGGTGTAACAAAAATCAAAAAATATGCCTTTGCCGGATGTTCTGCTCTGCGCAAGGTTACGATTCCTGCCAAAACAACATTTATCGGCGAAAAGGCATTCCAAAACTGCAAGAAATTAAAAGCCGTTATCATCAACTCCAAAAAGATCACAAAGATCAACAGTAACGCATTCCGCTATGTCAAGAGTGGCTGCTACGTTATTGTTCCATCCGGCAAGAAATCCGCTTACCGCTCCCTTCTTGTCAAAGCAAAAGCTTCCAAGCTTAAGATTTATGTATACTAGTCTGATACCTACCAATCAAACCGGTTGTCTTCATGGATAGTTAAATGATACAAGCCCCGCAGACCGGTGACACATTCTGTCACCGGTCTGCGGGGCCTTTTATATACATTAAAGTTCTGCTTTCTCTGTCCGCGAAACAAACATGATAGCGACTTATGACGTCCGTGTCGTCCGCCTTCTTGCCTTGACCATATAAAGAAGCTTATCTGCCTCTGTCACCATCTCCTCAAGAGAATTGATCTCACTGGCACGGCGTACATAATATCCACAACTGCACGCAACCTGATACGGCCACTGATTCCGGCTGTTATACTCATCAAGACAATCCTCCACTCTGCGGATAAATGATCTTGCATCACTTTCCTTTTCGGCAATTCCAAATACCAGAAATTCATCGCCACCGCTTCGTATACAGACCTCTCTGCGCTCTGATGCCTGACGCATCGCATTGGCAATCTGTACAATGGCATTGTCTCCCGCATCATGACCATAGGTATCATTGATCCGCTTCAAACCATCCAGATCCATCTCAATACACATAATGTGCTTTCCATCGCGTTTTGCTACCTGCAGGATCTTCTCCACATAACGTCTCATGCCAAAACGATTATAAAGCTTGGTCAACTCGTCACGCACATACATGCTGTCCAGCTTTTCTACCAGAGAATCCTTCTCCTTCAACAGACACAGATCAATAACCGAGCTGTTCATAACCGTCAACATTGCATATACCATAGGTGTTTCCTGCATACAATAATCCGTCGATATCCACAGATAACCAACTGTACGCTGATTCAGATACAATGGTACAAAAATATCATGTGCCGGTTCTTCCCCCTGCAACGGAATATCCGGAAGTATATCAGGATAAAACACAGGTTCCATCAAAAGCGGTTCTCCCCGTCTGCAGGTTACCAGAGTCATATTCTGTGAATACCCATGGATCCGTTTGCTTCTGCCACCACCCTGATCAATAATATCATCGCAAAGACAGAAACGAAATTCCTTCCATCCAAAGAAATCCAGATAATCACAAATGACCTCAAGCACTTCCTCCACAGACTCCTTCGGCGAAACATCCCGCCAGAATTCGGTCAGATGATGGATAAACAAATCCCTGCGCACAATGTCCTTTAATTTCTCCTGATTAATCCTGTTCAGATCCAGCTTCGTGTGTTCTACACAGCCACAACTCTGATTCAGTACCAGATGTGCCGGCACCAGACTTCTCTGTGGAACCTGTTCTCCTCGCCAGAGTGCTTCCAGAAGCCTTACCGCCTCCACGCCGGACTTACGCAGGGAACGTTCCACGGAAGAAATGGAAGGCTGATACTCCGAGGCTTCCTTCGTGTGATCAAAGCCTGTGACGATCACATCCTCCGGCACCTGATATTCATTGTCATTGAGATACTTAATGACAAACATCGCCATGGTATCGTTGGCACACACAATCGCATCCGGCATCGGATGCGATTCCAGATACTCCTGTATCACATCCGCCGCCTGCATATAGAACTGTCCATAGCCGACATGATCCCGCTGAAACTCAATTCCTTCCTCCTCCAGAGCACTGCGGTATGCCGCCTCTCTCTCCTCGGATTCTTTGTTGCCCTTAAATCCGGACATAAAATAGATATCGCGGCAGTCATGCTCACGGATCAGATGCAGTACCATTTCCTTCATACCGATCGTATCATTATATCCGATCTGGTAACAGCCATCGTACACATCATTGACATCGATCACCGGCACATCTGCTTCTGCTGCACGGCGAATGATCTCTCTTGTCACATCCGGACGCAATACCTCTCCCAGAATGACCACACCGTCAAAAATATGATAATCCGGAAGCTGATAGATCGCACCCTCGCCCTTGGCGACATCATCCGATACACATCCCTGCTCATACGACGGCTTTTTCATCAGACTGTGATACATCAATATATTGTAGTCCTTCACCTGCGCTTCCCCAATTAAAGCATTGGCGATCAAGCCCTCCTGGAGAACGTCATCTCCCTCCAAAAATATCCCTATTGTTTTACGTTTTTCCATTCATAATCTCCATTTCCCGCTACAGCACCATCACAGTCCCCTCACGATCAAAAATACAATTACTGCAATAATCAATATTATAACGCATATTCCACAGACTGCAAGACGTCTTTGGCGCTGCTTTTTGCGGACATATATCTGCTCCAGCTTCCGGCTCATATTGTCCGGCTGTAAGCTCTCCGGCACATCGATATTTTCACCGGCAGCCAGGATCATTTCCTCGACCTCTTTTAATGACTGCTCCTCAACAAGCGACTCACTTCCCGAGCGGTATTCCATATGATATTTCTTGGGGAGCACGCCCTGAATCCGATGGGATGCCAGTCTTTCCAGTCCGTTTTGCTCTTCCATGATCACGACGCCTCCTTTCACTCATCCAGCTTTTTCTTCATTTTAGCCAATGCCCGCCGGTACTTTGACCGCAGTGTACCGGAGCCTATCCCCAGACTCTGTGCGATCTCATCTCCCCGGTATCCGCCAAAAAGAAATGAATTAACGATATAGCGTTCTTCCTCCGACAACGTCTCAAAGGCCTGCCGGATCCACTCACGGTCCGTCGCCTCCTTCTCCATATCCCGACCGTCACTGACCCCGGAAAACACATCCTTCTGTTCCTCTCCCGGAAAGTCCAGGTTATGACGGCGGTTGCGCTCCGCGTAGGACTTTCTCCGCTTCTTGCATTGGTTGGACAATATCTTAAACAACCATTGGCGAAAGCGATATACATCCCGAAGCTTTCCGATCGATTCGAATGCCGCTACGATCGTGTCGGAAACCACATCCTCCGCATCCTGTGGATGGCGAAGCATATAGGATGCATACGCATATAATTCATGATAAAAGAGCTTATATAATTCCATAAAAGCTTCCCGACTGCCTCTTTTGGCCTGTCGCACCAGATCTGCCAGTTTTTCCTCTGCTGCATCCCCTGCAGGTTTCACGTTACCGCCTCCTCCCCGTATGGTATTTATATCGGACAATGGCAGGACGTTATTTAATAAGTCCTGCCATTTTTATAATGTTCGATTCCAAAGGTATTCCCCTGCGGCTAAAGCTGTGCGGTGCCGCTGCCCTCTGTATTATTTTAATTTCATTGTTTTTTTCACAAAGCCGGCTTTTGCCGTAAAAAGCTTTTTATAAGCCTTTTTCTTTGCTTTTGGACATGTAATCTGTGCTCCCTTTGCAATTCCTTTGATCGCATTTTTGCCGACCTTCTTTAGCTGTGTTGATTTGATCACGATCTTTTTCAGGTTCTTGCAGCCGGAGAATGCATCGTCTCCGATCGTGGTTACATTCTTTCCGATCATTACCTTTTTCAGCTTGCCAAGTCCCTTAAAAGTTCCCTTTTCTACCGCTGTGATCTTCAGTGTTTTGCCGTTGATCTTCTCGGTATCCTTGATCGTCACAGATGTCTTATTCTTGAGAAAAGCGTTGTTCTTCGCCAGATAACACAGACTGTTATCTTTGCTTAACCGGTAAATACCGGCTTTCGTCTGATACTTTGTCTCTGTCACCTTACCCTTTGCATCCGTAGTCCGGATCACAACCGTGCCATCCTTTAATGTCTCTTTACTCTCACCAGCCTGCGCATTACTACTGATATCGGACGGATTCTGCGTTGATACCGGAGACGCTGTCTGCTGTGCCGGAACCTGGCTTGGTGCTGCCGACGGAGCCGGTGTTGGTACGGTGGACGGGTCATTCGTCGGCTTTGGTGATGTACTGACATCAGCGGGATCTCCGTAATAATTACGGACATATTTTACAATCTTCGGGATCTGATTGCTTCTTCCATTCAAAAACTCACGGATTGCCTGAAGTGATCCGTATGTGTTCCAACTTTCTCCATTGATCGCCTTGTCTGCCGTCATGCCATTAAAGGTATTGAAACGTTCGAAGAACTGATCCAGAATTGGCTGATACATTCCCTTAAACTGATCGAGCCTTGTTGTCGCACGGTTCTTTTCAAACATGCCATTGGTAAAACTCTCAAGACGTGCGATGAACTTGTCCCGGAAATTCTTATTCGTCATCATCAGTGCAAAGCTTCTGACATGAGGTTTATCATAGTTGACCGATTTCTCGTCTGCCGTTCCTGTTTTTAACAGCTTGGAATTCCTGATCGTGTTTTCCGATGCATCACCGGAACCGCTTATGCCACCAAACTCAACATCATATACCATAAAACGCCATTTGCCGTCCGCATATGGATTGGTATCATCCTTAGCCGTTGTCTTCCACATCGACCAGTTCTTTCCCGGCCAGTCCCATTTATTATTGATCCATACTTCTGTCGCAAAATAATCAATCATGGAATCCTCATCAACCATCGCCGCAAATTCATCATAATCGGACTGATTCTCCAGACTGGAATGTGTGCTCATAAAACTCTCCAGATCCTTAAAATAATAATCCTCATCCTTCACTCCCTCCGGAAGTTCGCCCTCATCCAGCTTATAGCCCAGTGGCTGGATTGCTTCTGCATCACCTTTATAGACCACAACGTTATCTTTATTGACACCATGCTTGTTTTCCATATAGGCACCACAGAAATCATCCTGTAGTACATAAACCCCCCAGTACTCGCCATTCAGATAAACCACACACGGACGGGCACTCTGATTATCACAATTTAAGTCCTCCAGCAATGACTGCCAGTAAGAATCGGAACATTTTGTCGTAAATGCACAGTTACCGCCGTTACGAAGAACGATCTTTTTGTACTTGTCGATCACATTTCCTTCATCATCCTTCGCATTGTCCCAGAAAGCATACTTGAAGTTCTTTGGACCATAATCCTGTCTTGCATAGAGACGAAAACTCTTCTGGTAATCAGAACGGGAATAGTTACCCTGAATACGGATACCACAATCCTGCTGAAGCTGGCACTTTGTATCAGTTCCGTTGCTCTCAAAATAATCGATATGGGTGCTGCGCTCCCAGCCCCTACCCTTCTGCTTATAATTAGCATCCAGCTTCCGGCAAAGATCGGATGCGTCCCAGTCAACCTTACCGCCTCCGTCAAGATACTCCTTAAGTGCCTTGTCAAAAGTATCTCCCTTTACATAGATGCCCTTGGCAGAATCAAACAGATCATCTGCGTCCATGCTGATCGACATCACCGCCAGATCCTTGCCGGCTGCCTTGCAGCTCTCACTGATACCATCAATATGCTCTGCCATATCACCCACAAAATAGGTGTTGGTCACAACATCAGAATAGGTACCATCCTCATGCTGTGCTGCCGCCTTGATCACAGTACATTTGTCAACCTTGGACTTGTCCGGTGCAGATATTGTGCTGACAAAGCTCTTCTGATCAGAGCTTCCCTTTACATTCACTGCATCAAACAAAATCGGATCGATCGCTGACAGTACATTCTCATCGTTCTTGCGGTCGGTAATCGAAATACCGCTGTCCGCATAAGCAATCCTTGCCGTATTGTCCGGATCAGACGGATCACTGCCATCGGTTGTGTAATAGATCGCGGTATCCGTGTCTGCTCCCTGAAGCTTCAACGAAAAAGCATCCTTATAAGTTCCGCTTGCCTCGGAAAATGTCACCGGCGCTTTCGATGCCTTTTTGAGGCTGTCCGCCGCCTGTACGCTCTGTACCTTACCACCGGTCTGTGCTGTTGTTACTTCCTGTACGCTCTGTGCCTTGTCCGTCTGTGCAGCTGTCACTGCGTTGACCGGAAGCAGGCTTACCGTCATACTGACTGCCGCAAGCACTGCAAGCAGTCGAGTTCCTGTTTTTCTCATAGTTGCCCTCCAATCTTTTTCAGATTTCTCATTTTTTCTGAGAAACGTTGCATTATCCGCTCCCACGTTTGTAGATTTATTTTACCACCTGCCTCTCCCGGATGGATACCTGCATTTTCCTACAGATTTACCTTATTTATTGGATGGGACATCAAAAAAGGATGCCACCATTCGATGACATCCTTTCTATTTAAAACAGATTTATTCTATTATTACAGTCTTTTCATCAACTGCTCGCGCTGTTCCTCGAAACCAGGCTTTCCAAGAAGTGCAAACATGTTCTTCTTATAACTCTCTACGCCGGGCTGATTAAACGGATTAACGCCAAGGATATATCCACTCAGACCACATGCGAACTCATAGAAGTAGAACAGCTGTCCGAGATAGAACTCATTCTGCTCCGGTACCTTTACTACAAGGTTCGGAACATTGCCGTCTGTGTGAGCAAGCTGGGTACCCTTCATCGCACTCTTATTGATAAAATCAAGTGTCTTTCCTGCCAGATAGTTCAGACCATCCAGATCAACATCTTCCTTCTGGATCTTCAGGTCAAATGCAGGCTTTTCTAATTCCATCACTGTCTCAAACATAACACGGCTTCCGTCCTGAATGAACTGACCCATGGAATGAAGATCTGTTGTAAGATCAACAGATGCCGGGAACAGACCCTTCTGATCCTTTCCTTCGCTCTCACCGAAGAGCTGTTTCCACCACTCAGCGACATAGTGGAAGATCGGCTCATAGTTACAAAGGATCTCAACAGACTTACCCTTGCGGAGAAGAATATTTCGAACTGCAGCATACTTCATGGAATCATTCTCTGCGAAGTCCTTATTCAGACATACCTCACGCATGGAAGCAGCACCTTCCATAAGCTTTGTGATATCAGCACCGCTGACAGCGATCGGAAGAAGACCTACTGCTGTCAGTACAGAGAAACGTCCTCCTACATCATCCGGAACAACGAAGGTCTCATAGCCTTCCTCTGTTGCAAGACTCTTAAGTGCTCCCTTTGCTTTATCGGTTGTTGCATAAATTCTCTTGGCAGCCTCTTCCTTGCCATACTTCTTCTCAAGCATTTCCTTGAAGATACGGAATGCTACAGCCGGCTCTGTTGTTGTACCGGACTTACTGATAATATTTACAGAGAAATCGCGGTCACCAATGACATCGATCAACTGAGACAGGTATGTACCGCTCAGGTTGTTACCACAGTAATAGATCTCCGGGGTCTTGCGGATCTCTTTGGATACGTTATTGTAAAAGCTGTGGCGTAAGAACTCGATTGCAGCTCTTGCTCCAAGATAAGAACCACCGATACCGATCACAAGAAGTACCTCGGAATCAGACTGGATCTTCTGTGCTGCCTTCTGGATTCTCGCAAACTCTTCCTTGTCATAATCAACCGGAAGGTCGATCCATCCAAGGAAATCATTACCTGCGCCACTCTTCCCTACTAATACATCTTTTGCGTCTTTCGTGATCTTCTCCATTGCCTTCATCTCATCCTCTGAGATTACACCGGCAGTCAGAGAATAATCAAACTTTACCTGTTCAGCCATTTCTCTCTTTCCTCCATTCGTTACTAAGGTTTACACCGTGTTTCATTCTACTCGTTTCGCTTCCGCAAATCAAGTCTCTTTGACAAATTTAGAGTTTTTTAATAGCTTAAATCCTAGGAATTGCCAGATTCTCTCTCCAAATTGCCAAACTTTGTATATTGAGCAAGCCATGCCAGCTCTACTGTGCCGGTAGGACCACTTCTCTGTTTTGCAATAATAAGCTCCGCCTGCCCCTTTTTCTCGGAATCAGGTTTGTAATATTCCTCGCGGTACAAGAACATAACCATATCCGCATCCTGCTCGATCGCTCCGGACTCACGCAGGTCGGAAAGCATCGGCTTCTTATCCGGACGCTGTTCTACCGCACGGGAAAGCTGTGACAATGCGATCACCGGCACATTCAAGTCTCTCGCCATGACCTTTAGGGCACGGGAAATGTCTGATATCTCCTGCTGTCGGCTGTCACCGCGGCGCTTTCCACCACCACTCATCAGCTGTAAGTAATCGATAATGACAAGATCCAGTCCCTTCTCCATCTTGAGACGACGGCATTTGGAGTGGATCTCTGATGCCGTAATACCGGAACTGTCGTCAATGACCAGATTGGAATTACCGAGCCGGCGTACACTGTCGACCAGTTTACCCCAGTCCTCATCCTCCAGATTACCGGTTCGGATCCTCTGGGAATCTACCTTGGAGTTCATGGAAAGCATACGCTTGACCAGCTGCTCCTTACTCATCTCGAGACTGAACATTGCGATCGTGCTCTGACTATGAAGTGCGATATACTCCGCCAGATTCAGCACAAACGCCGTCTTACCCATGGCAGGTCTTGCCGCGATCAGGATCAGATCCGACGGCTGCAGACCTGCAGTCTTATAATCAAGATCCCGAAATCCTGTCTGAAGACCTGTAATATGTCCCTGCTGCTTTGCCGCAGTCTCAATGCTGTCAAGTGTCCGCAATACTACATCGCGGATATTTTCAAATTCACCGGAATTACGTCTCTGCACAACGTCATAGACCTTCTTCTCGGCATCCTCAAGGATATCCTCCAGCGGATTCTTGTCCAGATAACAGTTGCCGGTGATCGACTCCGTCACCTTGATCAGACTCCGCAGCACAGACTTCTCCTGCACGATCTTCACATAATAACGGATATTCGCCGATGTCGGCACGCTGTTGATCAGATCTCCAATATATTCTACACTTGTAAGCTCCGGTGGAATCTCCATTTCACGCAGCTTATTCTGTATGGTGACAAGATCGGTTCCAACTCCCTGCTGATGCATTTCCACCAGTGCCGAAAAGATCACGCCATACTGTCCATTATAAAAGTCTTCCCCCTGTAACTGCTCTGAGGCAATCTGCACTGCATCCTGATCCATCATCATGGAACCGATAACCGCACGCTCTGCCTCATCGTTGTGGGGCGGAATCCTTTTGAATACCGCTTCATCCATTGTCTGTCCCCCGTTCACTTACAGCCGCAGACTTACCGTCCGCCGCTACTTCGTCTCCTGTACGATCACCTTCAGACTTCCCATAACCTTTGGATGAAGCTTGATCGGGAGATCAAAGATCCCCGGACTTTTGATTGGCTCCGGAAGAACCATTTTCTTTTTATCCAGTTCATATCCAAGCTGTTCTTTGGCAGCCGCAGCAAGCTCCTTGGTAGATACCGAACCAAAGCTTCGTCCGCCGCTTCCCGTCTTAATGGAAACGGTGATGGATTTCTCTTTGAGTTCCTCCGCAAATGCCTTTGCGTCATCTAACTTCTCCTGTGCCACCTTTTCCTCATGCTTCTTCTGAAGCTTAAGATCATTTTTATTCTGTGCGGTAGCTTCGATTCCAAGCTTTTTCTTGAAGAGGAAATTCTTGGCATAGCCATCGCTGACATTGACAAGCTCTCCCTTCTTTCCTAATGTCTTTACATCTGCTAATAAGATTACTTCCATCGCTGTTACCTCCTATTGTGTAATATCTCCATCCTCGATCATCTTGTCAATCATGGTACGAAGCTTCTCCTCTGCCTCGGAAACCGTACAGTCCTTAAGCTGCGCTCCTGCCATATTGATGTGACCACCGCCACCAAGCTTTTCCATCATGACCTGTACATTTACCTCATCGATCGATCTGGCACTGATATATATCTTATCATTATAATTTGTTAATACAAACGATGCCTTTACACCGCTGATATCCAGAAGCTCATTGGCAATCTTGGCAGCAAGCACGGTCGGACTGTCCGTCCCCTCGGCTTTGCTCTCTGTGATCGCATAACTGTCCAGATAAAGATTGGTTGCCTCGATCGCAGCCGCCTTGATCCGGTACTCATCCATATTCTCGCGGAATGCCTTACGAAGTCTGATCACATCCACACCGTTGCGGCGCAGATATGCCATTGCCTCAAAGGTACGCACACCTGTCTTATCCGTGAAATTGTTCGTATCGATCATAATACCGGCATACAGTGCCTCTGCCTCCGCCGGCTTCAGCTTCAATCCATTGCCGATATACTGTGAAATCTCCGATACCATCTCACTCGCAGAGGATGCATACGGTTCAATATAGAATAACACAGCCTGCGAAATCGCATCGCCCGCCTGACGGTGATGATCGATGACCACAACCGACTGTGCCTGTTCTACAAGCTCCGGACACTCTGTGTAATCTGCCTTATTGACATCCACAATGACGAGAAGCGCATTCTCATCCACAAGCTTTCCTGCTTCCTCCCGGTTGACGATCATTCCATCCTCATAGTCACCGCTGTAGAAACGGTCACAAAGCGGACGTACCGACGGACTACACTGGTCTAACACTACATAAGCCTTGCGCTCCAGCGTCTTGGCAATCCGGTAAACTCCTACGGACGCACCAAACGAATCGGCATCGCCGATGGAATGTCCCATCACGACAACACGTTCCTTGCTCTCGATAAGCTCCTTTAACGCATGTGCCTTCACACGCGCCTTTACACGCGTATTACGTTCTGCGGAAACCCGCTTGCCTCCGTAGAACTCCTCGCTCTCGCTTCCCTTGATAACCGCCTGGTCACCGCCGCGTCCCAATGCCAGGTCGATTGCCGCCCGGGCATTGTTGTAAAGCTCCGTATATGTCTCAGACTCTGTACCGATACCGATACTGATCGTACAGGTCTGATCATTGCCGATGTTGATCGCACGAACCTCCTCGAGAATGGAGAATCTTGTCTCCTTCAGATCCTTCAGATGCTCCTGTTTAAAGACAAACAGAAACTTATCCTTCTCTAACTTCTTGGAGATTGCATCAATCCCCTGCATATACTTGTTGATCTTACGATCGATCAACGCCATCAGAAGTGACTGGCGCACCTCATCAATGCTTGCCACGGTCTCCTCATAGTTATCAATATACAAAAGACCTACCGTCAACTTCTCTGCTGCGATCGTCTCCTCTAACTGCACCATCTCTGTCTCATCGTATAAAAACATCACAATGATACTCTGATCATCAATAAACTGATCTAACTCCAGACCATCCGAAAAGTCATCTACCAGCGCTGCATCAATCTGACGCAGCACGGCACGGAACGTCTTATCCTCTCTGGTCACTCTCAGTACCACATCACCCTGTGCCGCCTCCGGCAGCCGATCCAGTGTGATCTCCGGGAAGATATTGGCAATATTACGTCTGGCTGCCTTCTTATTAACAGCAACGTCCAAAAACTCGTCATTGCCCCACAGAAGGTGTCCCTCTACATTCAGAACAGCAAAAGGAACCGCCATTTCCTTCATCATCTTCATCTGAAGCCGTCCATAACTCTGTGCAAACCGGATCAGATCCTGCTGCAGCTTCTTTCTTCCGGACAGACGCAGCATCATGGCAACGACAAAATAAGCCAGCGTGTAGCCTGCCACACAATATCCGGCTTTTCGATCAACCACATATATATGAATGGTTGCCACCGCCCATAGCAGTGACAGCATCACCGGCCATCTCAGATATGTCTTCAGATTGCCGGTCAGTTTGATTTGATGGTTCATGCTTTAAGACCTCTTCTTCACAATTCCATTAACCGTATAATTATAGCATTTTCCTTATAGGCAGTCAATCTCCGGCCATGCTCCGATACGCCCATGACCTGTGCTTCTGCCCGTTATAATAGCCTGCAAGCTCAGAAGCATTATTTACATCGTCCAGCGTCCGGATGCCCCACAAGGAAGAATAAGACCGTTGGAGCTTACCGGCAATCCGATCTCCTGTGCCTCAACATGACCGCCAAGCTTTGATACCAAAGCTGTCTCCAGCATATAAGTCAATACCGCCGGCTGAAGTCCGGTAGTATAGGAATTCACCAGGAAGAACAATGGCTCATCGGAAAGAATCTGTGTACACAGTTCAATGAACGGAAAAATCTTCTCCTCGATCTTCCAGATTTCACCCTTTGGTCCTCTTCCGTAAGATGGCGGATCCATGATAATACCATCGTAATGATTGCCTCTGCGGATCTCTCTCTCAACAAACTTCACGCAGTCATCCACCAGCCAGCGGATCGGTCTGTCCGATAATCCGGACACCTGTGCGTTCTCCTTCGCCCATGTAACCATGCCCTTGGACGCATCCACATGTGTCACACCGGCACCTGCATCGGCTGCTGCCAGTGTCGCTCCACCCGTATATGCAAACAGATTCAGCACCTTAACCGGACGGTTTGCCTGACGGATCTTGTCCCCGAACCAGTCCCAGTTGACTGCCTGCTCCGGGAAAAGTCCCGTATGCTTAAATTGGAATGGCTGCAGTCGGAACGTCAGATTCTTATAAGAAATCTGCCATGTCTTTGGCAAGTCAAAAAATTCCCACTCACCGCCACCACGGCTGCTTCTATGATAATGTGCATTCAGCTTATGCCATTTCTTATCTCTGCGCGGGGTATCCCATATCACCTGCGGATCCGGGCGCAGCAAAATATAATCGCCCCAGCGTTCCAGCTTCTCGCCCGCTGAAGTATCGATCACTTCATAATCCTTCCAACCATCTGCTATCCACATATTTATTGTCTCCTTATTTGTATATTTTCCGAATGTTGCATTTTAAATTTCAATGATTAATTCTCTGTATTATGCGAAATCATAATGCGAAGCTGCAGTATTGCATATCCGCATCATTGTACTGATTTATACGCTCTTTCCGCACTGTGCGGCAGACGGACATGCCCCGCAGCCGCCGCTGCAGCCTGCCGGTGCCTGTGGAATCTCCTGTGCCGTTCCATCAATGGAGGATACCAGCCCCGCATTATCATAAATCGGCTCCAGACAGCATACAGCCTGTGAAGAAATACCGGCTCCCTCTCCGGTAAATCCAAGACCTTCTTCTGTCGTTGCTTTGACATTGACCTGATTTATCTCAAGTCCGAGCGTCTTTGCAATATTCTCCCGCATCGTATCGATATAATCTCTCATTTTCGGGCGCTGTGCAATGATCGTCGCATCAATATTGCTGATCAGATACCCCTCCTCCTCGATCAGTCCGCCTACATGCTCAAGCAGCTTCACGCTGGAAGCTCCCTCATATGTCGGATCCGTATCCGGAAAATGCTTTCCGATGTCCCCCAGCGCTGCTGCCCCGAGAAGCGCATCCATGATCGCATGCAAAAGCACATCTGCATCCGAATGACCATCCAGTCCCTTTTCATATGGTATCTTTACGCCGCCCATGATCAGGTCACGTCCCTCCACAAGACGGTGAACATCATAACCCATTCCTACTCTCATATAAATATTCATTCCTTTCCCGGCTGTCAGCCCACAAGCTCCAGGCTGCCGACCAAGCATTCCTCATTTCTCTGCTCTGCCACTTTCGAATACGTCACAATCATACCATTCCCACCGGATAAATTCAACAAGGCAGGGATAAAATCAACGCTCCCTGCCTGAAATGCATTCTTTTATTACTGTTATTACTGAAATATTTCATTTCGTTTTCCGGAAAAAGCTGCATGAATAAGAACCTATATCAATTCCATGACAATCTCTAACAGCTCTGACATATAGGAAACCTCTCCCGTTTCAAAACACGAAAGCAGTATATGATCCAGACGGTAATGTTTGTCCAGCGGAGCCATATCGCAGCGTTTCAATACCTCCGCCGCCATATTCACAAAAAGCTGTCTGGCATCCGCCGAAGAATATTCCTCCTCTGTTTTCTGCATCTCCATATAATGCCGTGCCGCCACATACTGTACCATAGGAAGAATATCCGAGCGCTGTACAAGACGGCAGCGCTGCTTCTGGCTCTTCTTCATGGTCAGCAGCTTTGCATCTCCGCTCTTTGCCTGCTGCACAGATATCCGGAACAGCTTTTCCTTCTGCTGCGCTACCGTTAAAAGCTTGGATACATAATCGTCCGTCATAAAATGAAGCTCCCTGCCCAGAGACTCTGCTTTCCTCGTAAAAGAGATCCTGCGTCCCTTATCTCTCTGATCATCCGTCATCAACACCGCCGCATATAACTCGCGCAGCATCACCGCATTCTTTTCCATCTTGGAATACGCTTGCAGATGAAGCTGTTGTATCATATTCAGTTCATCCTCGGATAGTCCGGGATTCTTCCGGCGACGCTTGTTCTTAATATACTGGACAACCCCTGCATCATAATCCGGCTCGGAATATCCGTGTTCGGCAGACCATTCCGCAAAATCCGTCTCCTCTAGGCATTCCTTGAGCTGCTGCCGCATATCCTTCTGTACATAATGAATGATCTTCTCCCGGTACTCTCTGAAAACCTTCAGACTCATCATACTGTAGCCTTTAAACATAACTGAATTTTCCACCATCCACGACAGAAAACGTGCCGGTGTCTTTATTTTATTGATCTGGTACATCTTCCATAAGAGATCGGTATGACTCTTCTGCTCCAGTGCCGCACCCTGATTGACCGCCTGCTCAAACAACCGGATCATATCCTGACATTTGTCAAGACTGAACCCATTGGCCGCACAATACAAATAGATCACTTCCTGATAATCATTGATCTGGACTCCCGGCTCATAGATCCCCTTCCTCAGGCAATCCTGCATCTCTTCTTCCGTATAGCCAAGAAGCAGCGAAAAATCCAAAATCTGTATTCTCTTTGGAAAAACAAGTTCTCCATCGAGACCAAACCATCGGCGCAGAGTCGGTCGCGAAATAAACTTGGTTTTGCCGAGTTTACTGCTTAACTGATGATACGCCTTCTCTCGATATTTATTTCTCTGCTTAGTTTCCATTGCCCGCCAGTCATCCACCGGAATCTGAAAAAGCTTCCTGGTCATATATCCATCAAAGCCATCGAAATGATCCGTCCTATTCTCCTCTGCAAACTGTTTGGCAATACGTCTGGTACTATTTGGATCCGAAGTCATCAAATCCCCCTCCCTCTCTGGTATACTGCTTTCCTTCGTTCTGTGAAGCCCGTATCATCCGTTGATCATATACATAGCAAACAGGAACAACACTCCCGCCGCTGCGATTCCAAAAATAACCGGATACCATTTGCGTTTCCGACGTCTGGCATCCATTCTGTCAAGTTTCCTCTCCATCTGACTCGTCAGCGTACAACTTCTTCCCTGCCTGCCGCCCCATCGAAAAGAACTCACTTTCGTCTCCTGCTGCATCATAACCGGAAAAGCAATCAATGAATCATGATACAGTGCCTGATACAGTTCATCCACACTTTGCAGGCGATCTGCAGACTCGACGACAAGTCCCCGCATTATCAACTTCTCCACTTCGTCATCAAGCGTCACGCCCATCCGACTCAGTCTCGGGAGTGTATCCTCATAGATCCGTTCCGTCGCATCTAATGGTTTCTCCCCTGTCAGCATGTAATAGATAGTCGCACACAGTCCGTAAACGTCTGTCCACGGGCCTCTCTGTCCATGCTTTTCAAGCTGTTCATACGCAGAGTAGCTGCGTTTGTAGATTGCCAGCTCTTCGTTATCACTAAGCTCACCGGCACTCCACACGGTTCCAAAGTCAATGAGTGTTCCCTTTCCCGAGGTATTGATCATGATATTGTCCGGGCTGATATCCTGATGTACCATATCATTCTCATGGAGTCTGCATAGCGCTTTCATTGGATTCTTAAGAATCTGCCAACAGATTGCCGGGGTCATCCTCCCATTCACGGCAACATAATCTCTGACACTGACTCCCTCCAGATAATCTAACACCAGATATGCTGTTCCATTCTCTTCAAAAAAGCTTCTGGTACGTGTAATTCCATCCAGATTGCCAAACCTCGACAACACCCGCGCTTCCTGCAGGAAATCTCTCTTTCCCTGCCTGAACATCTCCTCCGACTTCGCTGAAACAGGTCTGACAAGATAGGACTGCTCCGACTGACTATACTTCCGACGAACCAATCCCTTCGGGAAAAACTCCTTGATCGTGACCGGTATCATCAGTGTCTTATACAGTCCGATATATGTAATGCCAAAGCCGCCCTCTCCAAGCACCTTTCCGATCAGATACTCTCCATGATCCAAGACACTCCCCAAGGGCAGATGGTACCCTCTGCTCTGATATTTTTTTCTGTCAAAACCACATGCCGGACATCTCCCCTCCTGATCCAGCGGTTTCATACAGCCAAAGCAATATCCATTTTCTCTCACTTTTCCTCACTCATCCCTGATGTATTATGGTAACATTGCATTTTGCGTATGTCAAAATATGGCAAATATGCGTACAATTAAATATATCAGACGGACGGCTGAAAGTGTCTTAATTTTTTATTGTGGATCTTCCCAGGCTTTCCACATACCATTCTTCCCCTTCTTTTTCTCTACATCACTCTTAAGAATGCACACTATAAAAGAGCAGACAATTTCTCTGTCTGCCCATCTGCCTATTCATTATAATGTTAAATCTTCTACATTGACACCCATCGAAGATAATTTTACTGTTGTTGCTTTAATCTGATATTCTAATTCTTCATTCGGTGTATTCTTATTTGCCTTTTTAATGCGCTGTAAATCCGTGTATTTATCAATGAGTACGGCAATCAACTCTTTTTCTGTCATGTCTTCCATCCTTCCACCGCCTTTCCTGATTGTAGTATAGCGGATTTATAATATATTGGCAAGTTACGCAGACTGGCAATATATCTGCATCCTCCCCTGTTTTCTTTACATCAAACCGGATTGTTCTTTGCACGGAGTATAACACACCTCATGTGTCATGTCGACAGAATCCAGCCCTTTTTCCGCTTTTCTCCGTTCTGCTGTTTTTGCCGTGTTTTTTCGTTACTTTGACAAAATCTGCCGCTTTCAAAACGACTGCTGCCGATTAGAAAACGATGTCCTTGGCAGTTTTCACCAAGTTCGATGAGAGCTTTTTGTATAATTATCTCAAACTCACTTGAATAAGTGCCTATACACCTTGAAAATTCAATACCTGGCAGCTATTCTGTTGTCAATGTTCAGCGTTATGCAGCTTGCAGTTGAGTTTTCAGCATTGCAGAAAGTGCATTTATAAACACATCCACCAATCCGCTGATTTCTCATTTGATAACTTGGTATTTTCCGTACGTATTGTCCTAAACAATTGATGCAGTATTTGAAATGCCTGTATCCAAGTGATATCAGACATCTCATCCGAAAAGTATAAAAAGAGTCCCCAAGAGTTTGAGTTATTTAATCAATCCTTTTGATCCACATAGCCGGACGAACCGCCTCGTTTTTATCATTTTGTTCTACATTGTCAGATATTGTGCCATCGCTTTTCACACAATTTGCCTGTTTTCCAAATGTCCCACTTTCCGTACGAAGCCACCAGTTTACCGGTGTTCCATCCGGTAAAGTTGCTATATTATATCCATCCTTTCCCGTAACATCATCAACCCCCAGACAAAAGACAGAATCCACCGAATCTTGTCCCCGCTCATTTGTAAGTTTACTTTCTATAATATATTTTTTCGTCTGATCATCAAAAGCAGTATCCTTAAACTCCCCATTCAACCATAATCTCAAAGTACATCCCGTCCAATACGAACCGCCGCCGGAATTATATTGTCTGCCATATTCGATACAATTCTGGCTTAAGAGCAGGATCTTATCTTCATCTACCTCTTTAACAATCCATTTTAACTCCCCCTGATAATTTCCGAGGCTAAGCACATCCCCTGTCTCCGCATTTGCCAATGCAAGAATCACATTTTTCTTCTTTAACCGGTCTTTTTTCTCTGAACTATTCATAAAATTTCCTAATTTATTGTATATTTCAAACGCTTCTATTTCCCTGCCGGCACTGATCATCTTTTCTGCTTCTTTATATCTGCCGTACGGTTCAAAGAAAAACATCCATGCTAACACTATGATCAAAACAGCTGTTACACCTGAAACAATAATAATGGTACATATTTTGTTCTTTCTATTTTCTTCTTTTACTCTTTTTATTCTTTCCTGCTCTGCCTTTTCCTCATTTTCTTGATTAATTCTCTGAATTTCCATCTGACATTTCTGTGAATATGAATGTGCATCTTTGTATTCATACATACTATCAAATTCTTTCTTCAGATTCCGGTATTCCTCTAACGATTTTGTACTTGTCATATTTTCAATACATTGCTGATACCATCTCTCCCTCTTCTGCTGAGCATCCCTGTTCATTTGCTCCGCTTTCGTTGTTTGTTCCACTAAAAACTTCTTATAATCTCCAACAACCTGCTCCTTCTTATTCCTATCGGAATTTTCAGCCATCGTTATTCTTTCATCTAATTTAGCCCTAATATTTTCCAGCATCATTTCAATTTTTTCTTTTGTAGGACTTTGTGCATACTGCCGGACTCTGATTACGTTTTTTTCATTCTCTAATTCATTTAGCTGCTGTTGTTTTTGTTTTTTTCTCTCATCCACCTCGGAAAGAAAGCATAAATCATAAGAAAACAAACTGCGAATTTCTTTTTTCGGCAAATACTTTGGAATCGTATATTTTTCAACAACTTCTTCAATATAATCTTTCGACTCATAGCATGCCTGTAATTTTTTCGGGTTCGCAGAATTATATTTTTGGATATACTTCGACTGTAATCTTTGTATATCCGAACAATTTTCTTTTACCAGAAGTTTTCCCAGATATGCCTCTGCGCATTTCGCATCCTGATTTAAAACCTTTTCAAAAAATTCATCTGCCTTCTCCCATTCCTTATCCTCCAACGACATATTTCCCCTGTCTAACAATGCCGGAACATTTGAATTGGGAGCGACCGGCTGTATTGACACATTTTCCCTTACTGCCTCATCTCTGCCGGTTATTTTCTTGATTCCACGCACAATGTCATTAATGAATCCAATCTTTTCCATATTCTGTGCCTGCAAATGAGCAAACTCTTGTGGAAGTTCGTACGCATCCATATCCCGGTAACACGGAATCATCATTTTTGCACGATCTTTTTTCATCAGTTTCAGGAAACGGGACCATTCATTTTTGACCCAGACTGCACTAAAATATTCCGGCTTTGTTCCAAGTACAAGCATCACCTTCGCACTGTTTAAAGCTGAGAATATATATGGTTCATACTCCTGCCCCAGCTTGTCCTCCAGCGTGATTGCAGCGTAAAAAACTTTGAAACCTTCCTGCGTAAGCTGATAGTAAATATCGTTTGCCAGCACACTATCCTGCGTTCTCTGACCATTTTCATCCGTCTCTTTATAGCAGATAAAAACATCATACGGATCTTCTTTCTGTGCCAGCGCAATGATTCCTTTTTGAATCTCATCGATCTGCTTCGCCTCTGTCTCATAGATCATGCGCTGTGACACATCTGCATACTGCAGCGCCATCTTATAATCATCGTCTGCCGTAACGGCATCGTAGCTTGCACGGTGGCAGGTCGGCACGCGTTTATATGTAACCGGATCCTCAACGTATTCGATACCATACTTGCAAAGGATCAGTCCCCAATACGCCTCTGCTTCCGTCCCGCTCGCCTGCAGGATCTTTTCATAGATTTCTGCAGCCTTGTCAAATTCCGCCTTCATACGAAGTGTATTTGCTCTGTTAAATAATCCCTGTAAATTTTCATCCACCACCTTCGGCAGCGTCTGCTCTGCCCCACAATAATCACATATTCCCGTGGAGTTCCCCGGTTGAAATGAAAGATCACCACCACACATTTTGCATTTAAAAATTGCCATTTCGTTCTCCTTCCTCATCTAAAATCTTCCTTTTATAATAATCACTTTTTAGATTTTGCAAATCTCGAATGCTGTTTATAATAATCCTCATACAATGGTATATTATTTTGCAGTTCCTGCATTTCAGTCTGTAACACATGAATGTCCTTTTTTAATGTATCCATTTCCTTGTTAAACGCCATTTTACGTCTTATCTCCTTTATCATTTTCATTTTCATAGTTTTTCGTATCAAAACATATTCTGCAGTTCCGCAACCAACAAATACTAATGCATACGTAATGGTTAGAAAACGAGAAACCACCACATTTACACCATGATAAGATAAAATAAATCCTCCTACAAGAAGGATGTGAAACAGAAAGATTTTAATATAATCTTCCGTATAATGCCAAACCTGCTTATCAAAACTTTCCTTCAGCGTTTCATATTCTTTTTGCTTTTCTTCCAACCTCTTTTGACATACCTCTTTTCTTTTTATAAGCGAATCATATAAAGAATCATAATTATTCTTTATTTCTTTTTGTTCACGCAATATCTTACATTCTTTCGCTTTCTCTTCCGAATCCCCATACCCATCCAATTGTTCAAAAATCTGAATTGCCTTTTTCAGTGCAGGAATAGAACCATTTTTTACCTGTTTTTCAGCTTCTTCATATAATTCATTTAAACCAGCCAATTTCTTTAATTTTTTCTCGCAATATGTGATGTAATATTCCGATTCCTGATACCCCTCCATCCGACTTAAACATGTCTTAATCCTTATATAATCATCTGTTAAAAGATCTTTTTTTAGCTCTGTTACACAATGTTGATAATCTGTTTCTTTCTTATCTAAAGCTTGACGATATAATTTTTCTATTTTGTCGTCTGTAGTTTTCAAAAAAATATCATATTCTCTCTGCTTCTTTAATCTCTTCTCATTTTCCTCCTCTTGAGCCTGTTTAATTCGATTATCCAATTCTTTTTCAAGCTCCATCTGAATTTCTTTCAGGGTTTGTTCCACTTCATCTGTTGCATATTGTTTAGCCCTTGTCAGAATTTTTTCTTCCTTCAATTCTTTTAACTGCAACTCTTTTTGAAGTTTTCTTCCACTGACTGTTGATATAATCTTCCGATCAAACTCATATTCCTTCTGAATATTTACAACAGGAAGATAATAAGACAATTTATATTGGCTTATCTGCGCATTTATGTGGTCAATTGCTTCCTTGCAGACCTCCAGTGTCTCTCTATCTTTCGGATATTGATACTGAGCCAACAATTTATTCTGGTATTCCTTCAACGTACTACATTTATTTTCTACCAAAAGTTTTCCAATATACGCATTAGCATTTTTCGCATCCTGATTTAAAACCTCTTCAAAAAATTCATCTGCCTTCTCCCATTCCTTATCCTCCAACGACATATTTCCCCTGTCTAACAATGCCGGAACATTTGAATTGGGAGCGACCGGCTGTATTGACACATTTTCCCTTACTGCCTCATCTCTGCCGGTTATTTTCTTGATTCCACGCACAATGTCATTAATGAATCCAATCTTTTCCATATTCTGTGCCTGCAAATGAGCAAACTCTTGTGGAAGTTCGTACGCATCCATATCCCGGTAACACGGAATCATCATTTTTGCACGATCTTTTTTCATCAGTTTCAGGAAACGGGACCATTCATTTTTGACCCAGACTGCACTAAAATATTCCGGCTTTGTTCCAAGTACAAGCATCACCTTCGCACTGTTTAAAGCTGAGAATATATATGGTTCATACTCCTGCCCCAGCTTGTCCTCCAGCGTGATTGCAGCGTAAAAAACTTTGAAACCTTCCTGCGTAAGCTGATAGTAAATATCGTTTGCCAGCACACTATCCTGCGTTCTCTGACCATTTTCATCCGTCTCTTTATAGCAGATAAAAACATCATACGGATCTTCTTTCTGTGCCAGCGCAATGATTCCTTTTTGAATCTCATCGATCTGCTTCGCCTCTGTCTCATAGATCATGCGCTGTGACACATCTGCATACTGCAGCGCCATCTTATAATCATCGTCTGCCGTAACGGCATCGTAGCTTGCACGGTGGCAGGTCGGCACGCGTTTATATGTAACCGGATCCTCAACGTATTCGATACCATACTTGCAAAGGATCAGTCCCCAATACGCCTCTGCTTCCGTCCCGCTCGCCTGCAGGATCTTTTCATAGATTTCTGCAGCCTTGTCAAATTCCGCCTTCATACGAAGTGTATTTGCTCTGTTAAATAATCCCTGTAAATTTTCATCCACCACCTTCGGCAGCGTCTGCTCTGCCCCACAATAATCACATATTCCCGTGGAGTTCCCCGGTTGAAATGAAAGATCGCCACCACACATTTTGCATTTAAAAATTGCCATTTTTCTCTTCCTCCTATTTGATTTTCTGCCACATTATTGACAAATCTTTTTCTGCTGTTCTTCGAACCTCTATTTTCCCTCTTTGCATTTCCGATTTCTCTCCGCCAATAACACCTGTACCTCATCTATTTTTTCAATCAGGGCATCCATATCATTTCCAAGCACCAGCCTCCGAAGTACATTCACTTCATTGGATATCTGTGCCTCAATCCCCGCCAGATTATCTCCGGATACCGGATCACTGTACTGAAAGGCATCCGCAAGTGATTTCATTTTTTCTCTTGTCACAGGATCTTTGCATAATCCCACTAAATCTTCTGCATCAACACGGAAGCTCCGAACACCCCTCGTCCGTTTTTCATTCTCCTGTCCAATCTTTCCTACAATGTCTCTGGTGTTATCCGTTGCAATCACACCGATCAAAGCGGCTCCAAGCAGTACAATGGATAATACAACTGCAATCCATGCTTTTGCGTCCATGAAAGTACCTGCCGCACATAAGACAAATGTCGCTATAATCTGTGTTCCCAGATAAAGATAACCAACCCGAAATACCGGAAAGCCATATACTTTTGACTGTAAAGTGTCTGTTCCACGAAATGCATAATCGGTTATTCCATATCCCAAGCAAAAAGCTATCCAGGTAAATGCAAATGAGACCCAGGAAATTGCTGTTTTGTGAAATGGAACTGCAAAAAAGATTACATTAAATACAATCAGAAGTATTGCATACACTGCAATCGTTGATATCTGTTTTTTGTTCATTATTCTCCGACCTCCTCACTTCTTCTTGAACCACATTCGGGACAAAATTTACTGCTTATTCCTTCTGTACCACAATTGGGACACTTCCATGTCTCCACCTGAACCGGTTCCGGTTTTTTGGCACCACATTCCGGACAGAATTTACTGCTTATTCCTTCTGTACCACAATCAGGACACTTCCATATCTCCACCTGAACCGGTTCCGGTCTTTTTGCACCACATTCCGGACAGAATTTACTGGTTATTCCCTCCTGACCACATTCCGGGCATTTCCATCCCACATTTTCCTGCGGTGTATCCTGTACTCTTCCGCCCAATGCAGCTAAAGCAGAAAAACGCTGATCATTTATTTCAAATCCACCCGGAGCAGCTCCTGTATTCGAAGAATCTCCGGTGACAGCAGAATTGCCTCCAATATTATTTCCAGAATCCGCGCCACCCATCATACTGCCTGCCATAGCTCCGGTCATACCTTTTCCAAGCTGCACCCCGGTTCCCATCATATTAGTTGCCATACCAGCCATTGCTCCCATTGTTGCAAAGCCAACGCCCGCCTGCATTGCCTGACCTGCCATTCCAGACATATTCATTCCTCCGTCCTGCGGCTGATTCTCTGCAAATGCAGTCATAACCTGTCCCTGAATCACATCCTTCTGATTGAAGCCTTTCGCTCGCATTTCCTCTGCTTCAATCTGTGCTGTTTGCGCCTTTTTCTGCATTTCCAGTTCCATACGGATCCGTTCCGCCTGCACATCTGCCTGCGTCTCTGCAATCTTTTGCTGTCCTTTCCACTGTGTTTCCATTACAGAAGTTTCACCTTTGACAGCCACCACGCTCTGATGCGCCTTTTCGACTTCCGCAGCATTCTGCTGACCTTGGATGTCCACTGTCTTTTGAGCTTCCATCTCTGTAAGCCTGATATCCGTTTCTGTAGCAATCACACTCTTCTGCAGATTTGCCTGACGAAGACGTATCAATGTCTGAACGACATCGTATCCCATTTCTCCCGGCTGTGGCAGAATGATTCCCTCCACCAGAAATTCCGTAATTTCCATACCATAATCGTCAAAATAAGACAACATAGATTTCTTCAACGCATCAGATAACTGCATCTTCTGCTGGTCGATCTGAAGAATATCTATGTTCTGCTCTGTAATAATCTGTGCCAGCTTTGTTGATACGCCAAGCTGAACAATGGCACGGAAATAATTTCTGGCATAACCGTTTGCCTGATTTCCATCACTGCCTAACAGATCGCCCCGCTTTATTCCGGAGGTTGTTCCCACTAGTTTTAACAGGAGCTTTCTGGCATTTGATACACGAAAGTTAAACAGACCCCTTGCTCCCACCGCGATTGGTGCCTGAGAAGTCGGATCAATCAACGTAACCTTCTCTGACGTCCCCCATTTAAACGCCATATGCTGTGCTTTGTTAATGAAATACACTTCCGAATGAAAGGTCTGATCTGAGTCACTTGGCAGCTTATACAACTTCTCCATAATCGGAAACTGATCCGTTTCTAATGTATAGCGTCCTGCTCCAAACAAATCCAATGCCTGACCATCTCTGAAAAAAATCGCCTCCTGGCTTTCATGTACAATAAGTTGGGATCCCATATTGAAATCTTCAATGGGATGCTTCCAGATCAATGTATCCTGACCTCCCTCAAACTTGATCACACTGGCAAGTCCATTGTCTGAAAGTTTCTCCTTCATGACCTGTGCCCGTACATCAATCTCGGTCTCACAAAGCGGACATACATATTTGTCTGCATTTCTATCTGCACTCAGTTTGCAGCTACAGGACGGACAGGAAAACATCACTTTATTATGTAATGCTGCCTCTCCGTTAATCTTCTCATGGCATACCGGACATGTCCTATTCGATTTCGACTGATCATAAATGACCATATTTCCACAATGAGGGCATTCCCTGCTAACCATCTTGTCTGTAGCTACATTAATAATATTACCGCAGCTGCAATTGATTTTTCGCGTTTTTCCTATTCCCAGAAATCCTGTCGAAGCTTCTGCAAAGCGACCACAGGCCGGACATTCTATTACATATTTTGACATCGCCATTGCCTCTTCCTTTCGTTCCATAATGTCTTTTATCCCATACTGCATCTTATGAACGACATTTTACCAAACTGTTGTCCATACTTGTCTTAATTATTTTCACAAGAAAAGAAAAACAGCAGAACAGGTCTCACGATCCCTGCTGCTGTGTGATGATTTTGTCCTATAGCTCTCTATGACTCTCTAGCTCTCTCTATATCTCTCTATATCTCCCTGATTATTTCTCTTGACGCAATTCCAATAACAAAAAAAGACACCTGTCAAATGACAGATGCCTTTCGGGCAAAAAAATAATAGCGAGAGGGAGATTCGAACTCCCGACACCACGGGTATGAACCGTGTGCTCTAGCCAACTGAGCTATCTCGCCATAAATATGATCGATGAAAGACTCATCGAATGGGACCTACAGGGCTCGAACCTGTGACCCTCTGCTTGTAAGGCAGATGCTCTCCCAGCTGAGCTAAGATCCCATTTGTCTGCGTTGTTCGTTTCACGCGACTTGTATAATATACCAAAATATTTTCTATATGTCAATACCTAATTTTTATTTTTTTCCGGTAATTTTTTCGTCTACTTTACTATAGAACATTCCGGGTAAATCTGCTATGATATTGGAAAAGGTCAGACGACCGCGCAACGAAAGAACGAAGCTGCCCTTCCAGGCAGTATTTTTTTCGAATATACATGTTATTGGGGGATATTGTTATGAACAACCGTGCAGTGAATATCAGCAGTCTTGTTATTCTTCTGAGCCTCGTAAGCTTCATCGCCGAGGCATGCCTTTATTATCTGGTCAATTATCATTGGATCAGTATTGTTTTTGCTGTGATCTTTTCAGTTGGATTGTCGCATTTTTGTCTGGAGTCCTCACTCAATTATGGTTACAGCTTTCTTCATGCGGCTTTTATGGTGACGATCACCTTTATCTTTTCCACAGTGATCTATCTGATCCAGCCGAATCAGTGGATCCATTATGACTTTTCCATGGTGGTGCTTGTTCTGGTAAACTGGCTGGTACCGTTTCTTTATTCGAATATCCGCGATATGCTCGACCGCGGACCACGATTTGACGGATTTCATCTGTTCTTCCGTAGAATGAGCATTTTGTTTATTGTGTTTTTCCTGTTTGTGCTGATCAAGCAGTATTTCCTGACTCCGATCACACCACCATATCAGGAGCTGCCGTTTGGCGCACACAATTTTATCCCGATGATGACAACCGCATCCTATATTGAGTTTGCACTGAAGAGCCATGTTTCACTTGCTCCGCTTTTCTGCTATATCGGTGAGATGGTTGCCATCGGCATTCCGATCGGCTTTTTTGTACGCATTTACGGTGCACGCCTTCCATTTGTCCTGCGTCTGCTTATATATGTAGGAATTCCTGTGATCCTGGAGCTTTTACAGGATCTTGCCGGCAGGGGCTGGGGTGACATTGACGATGTTACCATGAGCCTTTTCGGTATTCTGATCGGTGTGATCCTGTTTTATCTGTTGAATGGACTTTCTCAGTCTGTCTCCAACCGTGAGTACATGATGAGCCGCAGCCAGACATCGAATTATTTTTCATAAGCCGTGAAGCATTACAAATGATTTTACAATAATTTATCGGCGTTACGAACAGCCTCCGCGAAAGCTTTGATCTTTTCGGGGGCTTTTCCTTTGCCCTGATCACTCTCCACGCCGGAGCTTACATCTACGCCATAAGGCTGCAGGGAGCGAATGGCATCTCCAACATTTTCCGGATTCAGACCTCCTGCCAGCAGATATGGTTTCCCATCCTCCGAAAGGCTTGGGAGGCTGCTCCAGTCAAAGGTTTCTCCGCTGCCCGGCTTTACCGCATCAAAAACATATCCGGCACATTTTTCTTCCTGTTCAAAGATCTCCCACTCCTGCATATTGTCCACATTAAATGCACGCAGAAACGGAACGTGCAACGCCTCCACCACCTCCGACAGCACTGTTCCATGTATCTGAATCAGGTCAAATCCGGCTTTCTCAAGCTGTCGAATCTGATCTGTGTCCGGCGACACGACAACCGCCACCGACTTTATCTCATCCGGCAATACCTGTATGATCTTCTCTGCCTGCGTAACACTGATATTTCGTTTGCTTTTCGGAAAGAAAAGCACCATCCCCGCATAATCCGCCTGCGCCTCAGAAACCCATTCCGCCTCCTGACATGTCGTTAGTCCACATATCTTAAACTTTGTCATCATTTTTCTCCTTATACCCTTCCAAATAGCGATCCGCTGCATCAATCAGAATCAAAATCCCCTTTGCCCCAACATCATAAGCACAAATTACTATCCGCTTTTAAAATTGCATCAATTAAATAAAGTTTACTGCTATCCGGCACAAAAAGCAAACCGGAATCACAGTAAACTTTCCTTTAAAAATTATCACAAAATCCAGATGCAAAGCATCTAGATTCCGGAATCATCAAATCGTTAAACTTCTGCTTAAAAATCTACAATATAATCAAACCTTAAAAACCGAAATCTCCTCCAACGGCTACTCACGATTCTTAAGCACCTCCGCCGGTGTGATCTTATTCAGCCTGCGCACCAGAAAGAAGTTGATCACCGCATACAGCAGAAGAATGCTCACATACAGACCGATATACAATATCGGAGGGAAATAAAGATTCATTCCGCTGGCAATATTGCTGACCATCAACGGGTAAAGACTGTCCATCACAATCTTTGACAAAGGAATGCAGATCAGCGCACCTACTGCCACAATGCCGAAATTGCTGTTAAGGTACAGCTTGCGGATCTCTCCGGTACGATAACCAAATATCTTGATCAGAGAAATGCCAAAGCCGGAGCGGTCGATCATCACCTTCATCATCAGATACATAACCACACAAAAGATCAACGCTGACATGGTTGTAAGCATATATACCATCGACATCATCATATCGACAAAGATACCTGCGGTTTCCTCCACCTCTTTCTTACTCAGCGTACTGTAAAGTCTTCCTGCCGGTATATTTAACTTATGATCGGCAAATACAACGTTATAATAATCGTCATCCTCTCCAAACAGATCACGCATACTGTCAATGTCCATAAAAACGTACAGTCCAGGCGAATACTGTGTGACTCCATCCACTGTAAATGCATAATCTCTTTCCTCATCCTCATCATTTAGCACGATCTGATCCCCCTTGGAAAGACCAAATTTCTGTGCTGCCGCAGAAGAAATAATGACGCGGCTCATACTCTTTTTCACATCGGCATCAAAAAAGGAATTGTCCTTGGTAAGTCCCATTACCGTGACATCCAGATTATAACCAAACCGTTCCTTCTTCAGCGTTCTGGCAAATGCTTCCTCTCCATCATCCGGAGCGTTCTTCGTCGGATATTTGTAGGTATACATATATTCAAACCGGGTGTCCGCTTTATTGTCTTTTCGGATGTTATCGCACATCACAAAGCAGTCAAGACTGAGCATGCAGATCAACAGTGAGATAAATAATCCAAAGATTACCGTCAGACTGGTACGGATTTCCCGCAGAAGCTGGCGAACACAAAATCTTGATACAAAGCCCATCTTTCCAAGATCAACACGTCCAAATCTCCCCTGCTTCTGTTCCTTGCGCATCAGCTTGAGTGCCGGCTGTGCCAGTTTCCTGCGGATCACAAGCCAGTTGACGATAACTGCAGCCAGTGCCGGCATGACAAGTCCATACACCAGAAGATAAACCGGATAAACATTCGGCACCTCCGGAAACGAAAAATAATTATACGTGTCTGCCATCTGCTGTCTGACACCGATCGGCGAAAATCCGATCGCCGTTCCGATCGCTCCCGAAATCGAAGTAACGCAGATTGGAAGCATCAGATAATGAAGGATCAGATCCTTTCCGGTCACACCCATCGCATAGAGAGCACCGATCACTCCGCTCTCCGCCTCGATCGTATGTACCACAAAGACCGAGATCACATAGGTAAATAAAATCATAATGATCACACCTGCGACAAGACCACCCATTTTATTGATGACCTGATCATCTGTCGTTGCACCGATCCTCATATTCTCTTCTGCTGTGACAAATTCCGTCATATTGCTCAGAGAAATATTAAAATACTGATCCATCAGCTTGTCGGTTCCCTTTTTGAGCTTACTGACACCATCTGATAACTTCGAAGCTCCCTCAGCGGCATCCCCGACACCATCTGTATATTGTACTACCCCATCCTTATAGCTTTTTAACATAGTTAACTGATCCGACAGCGAACCGATCGACAGCTTCACAATGGCATTTTCACTGTTTTCTTTCTTTAAATGCTCTAATGTGCTCTCGAAATTATCCTCGGTCAGATCTTCCTTCAGACCATATGCCTTCAGTGCCGAAGACGCCTCCTTTAAATACGCCTCAAGGATACTTCCGCTGGCATTCTGAAGCTTTTTGTTGTTTGCAGAAAGTTCATTAAGTCCATCGGAAAGCTCTGTGGAACCGTTGACAAGCTTATTGATTCCCTTTGTCAGCTTATCCTTCTGTCCACCTGTCTGATCCCAGTATTTTTTGAACCATTTGTCCGAAATCTCACTGCTGTCAATGGTCTGATCCTTCAGCCATTCCTTAATCTTCTTGTCTGTGATATCTTCCTTTTTGATGTACGAATAATTGTACACCTCCGTTTGTGCACTTTTCCCCTGCTCACGCATCCGGTCATACTTTTCTGCCGTCACAAAGGCAAGACCAAACTGCTTGCTTCCAACGGTGCTGTCCGACAGATTGTGATACGGTGCATTGTAATCCGGAACGCATCCGATGCCGGTCACGGTAAGCTTCTCCCCGCCGATCGTCACAGTATCTCCAACCTTGATATCATGCTCCTCGCAGTATCTCTGCTCCAGCATGACCTCATCCGAAGACTCCGCTTTTCTTCCGTCCCGGATAACTGCCAGATTGATCTTCTCACGGTTTTCAAATAATCTGAGAATACTGTTGTCCTTCATCTCATAATCCATATAGAAGCTTTCCTGCAGCTCTACGCCCTTGCCGGTCAGCTCCTTTCGTTCTGAAGTTGTGAGCGGCACAAATACGGAAAACTCTCCATCCTCAACCCGGTGTTCACGGTCGGACTTTTCTCCGCCCTGCATGATCGTCTCCGCTGCTCCTACCAGCGAGATCACCAGATACATACTCATAATGATCAGAACCGCCAGTGCCAGATAACGAAATTTATTCTCACGTAAATCCCGAAGGATTCTTTTTCTCAATACTTTTTGCATTACAAATCCTCCAATTCTGCTGCCGGTACTCTCGTTTCATTATAATATTCCCTGCTGATCTGTCCGTCCTTGATCCGGATCACCTTATGAACCATATCCTTGATCGAATTATTATGCGTCACGATCAGCATCGTTGTTCCGTACTTTTCATTGATCGTCTCCAAAAGCACAAGAATATCTCTGGAAGTTTTGGAGTCGAGTGCTCCGGTCGGCTCGTCGCAGAGCAGAAGCTTTGGGTTTTTGATCAGTGCCCGGGCAATTGCGCAGCGCTGCTGCTGTCCACCGGAAAGCTGGGACGGAAACTTGTTCTGGTGAGCCGTAAGTCCCAGTGTTTCCAGCAGTTCATCCATATCAAGCGGATCCTTTGTCAGATATTCACAGACCTGGATATTCTCGCGGACCGTCAGATTCGGAACCAGATTATAGAACTGGAAAATATAGCCCAGATTGTCTCTGCGGTATTCAGACAATTGTGTCTGATTGAGTCCTGCGATCTCCTTGCCATCCACGATCACAGAACCGCTGTCAATCGTATCAAGCCCTCCGACGCAGTTAAGAAACGTTGATTTACCGGAACCGCTGGTTCCCTGGATCACACACATATCGCCTTGTTCTACACCTGTCGTAATCCCTTTCAGAACCTGCACAAATCCCTCTCCTGATCCATAACTCTTCTTCAAATCCTTCACTTCCAGATACATAATCGTCCTCCTTTTGTGCTCTGCCCGTTCAAATATCCATCGGGCAGCATCTCCTTATTGATAATTTTTACCAATAGCATAACACTGTTATGTTATTGGCGTTTTTTAAGGAACTGCTTCCACAGTTCCCATATTCATTCTTTTGATCACTATTCGGATCTGCTTTACACGTCTATTCCATATCCGGCACAATTCCAAACATTCCATACCATCCGCAGACCATATAGCGCACTGCATGCTCCATATACCGGATCGCCTCCTGCTCGGATTCAATATGCGTCACTGCATAGACAAACAGATCAATCTGCATATGTGCGATCCAATGGATCACATTATGCTCAATCGGCGGTGCCCCTGTCAGCTTCGCCATCGTCTCCGCAAGCATCTGGTAGTGTTGATCACTGATCTGAACGATCTGATCGACTGCGCCCTCCAACGAGCTCCCCTGTGACTTCTCAAGCAGCAGACGAAACTGATCTCTGCTGCTGTACATCGCATGTACAATGTCCACAGTCACCCGGAAATCATCGGCAGCATCCTCCGTCTGAATCGCGCCGGACAAGAACTCTCCCGATTCCAGTGCCTGCTTCTCATCCGCAAAATGCTGCTCCATCACCGCATATACATTTGCCAAAGGCTCTTTCACCAGAGAAGCAAACAGATCATCCTTATCCTGAAAGAAAAAATACAACGCTCCGGTGGTCACTCCGGCATTCTTACAGATGCTTCTCAAAGATGCCTTCATAAATCCCTTCTCCAGAAATTCCTGCATCGCACTCTCCTGAAGCTTTTTCCTGGTTTCCTTCTCATCATTCATAGCTGCCTCTTTCTTCTCATCACCAACATAACACCGTTATGCTATCATTCTTCTTTCTTTCTGTCAAGTATTTTCTAACCGGAACGCTTTAACGGTATACGCCACAAACGATTTGGAAAGACTGATTCAAGGGGCAAAATCAGATACCAGCGTATGTTTACATACAAATTGATATCTGTCAATCACCTTTTGACCCTGACATCACAAAATGATTGGAGGATTATTATGGCAAATATGTTTTGTTTTCAATGTCAGCAGACCGCCGGAAACAAGGGCTGTATCAACACCGGAGTCTGCGGAAAGCAGCCGGAGACTGCACATCTGCAGGATGAACTTGTGTATGAACTGATCCGTCTTGCCACGGCAGCTCACGATGCGCACAAGCATTCGAAATTAACCGACCGGCTTCTAATCGATGGATTGTTTACCACATTAACCAATGTCAATTTTGACGATGAAGCAATCCGCACATTCACAGACCGTGTCCGAAAGGAACGCTGCAAGCTCACCGGTGATGACATTTCGCTGGTCAGCCTCTGGGACGGAGCCAATGACATTGTGTCTCTGCGCTCCACGCTCCTGTTCGGAATGAAGGGAATGGCAGCCTACGCACACCACGCCATGAATCTCGGCTACATGGACGATACAGTCATCAAATGGTTCTATAAGGGCTTATGTGAGATCAACAAAGAGCACACACCAGAGGAATGGATCGATCTGATCATGGAATTTGGACAGGTCAATTTCAAATGCATGGAGCTGTTGGACCGCGCCAACACAGAAACCTTTGGCACGCCGGAACCGACCAGAGTTCTGACCGATATTAAGAAAGGTCCCTTCATTGTCGTATCCGGTCACGATCTCAAGGATATTTCCCAGCTGCTCGAACAGACAAAGGACAAGGGAATCAATATTTATACACACAGCGAAATGCTCCCCGCTCATGGATATCCGGAGCTTAAAAAATATCCTCATCTGGCCGGTAATTTTGGAACAGCATGGCAAAGCCAGCAGAAGGAGTTTGACAATATTCCGGCACCAATCCTGTTTACCACCAATTGCCTGATGCCGCAGCGCCCGAGCTATCAGGACCGCGTCTACACGACATCTGTTGTCGGCTACAAGGGACTGACCCATATCACCGGAGATGCCGACGGCAACAAGGACTTCACACCGATCATTGAGCACGCACTGAGGCTTGGCGGCTATGAACACGACCACAGCATGAGCGGCATTAACGGCGGTCATGTTCTCACCACAGGCTTTGCACACGCCGCCGTGCTTTCCCATGCAGAGCAGATCATAAGCTCGATCAGGCAGGGACATATCAGGCATATTTTCCTTGTCGGCGGCTGTGACGGCGCTCATCCCGGCAGAAATTATTACACGGATTTCGTCAAGCAGACACCGATGGACTCTCTTGTTCTCACTCTCGCCTGCGGCAAATATCGTTTCAATGACCTGGATCTTGGCGAGATCGACGGCATTCCACGTATCCTTGATATGGGACAGTGCAACGATTCCTACAGCGCCATCAAGGTTGCTTTAGCACTTGCCGATGCATTTGACTGCTCCGTCAACGACCTTCCTCTCACGCTGGTGCTTTCCTGGTATGAGCAGAAGGCTGTCTGCATCCTGCTGACGCTGTTATCCCTCGGAATCCGCAACATGTATCTCGGACCGACCCTCCCGGCATTTATGTCAGAAACCGTTGTCAAATATCTTGTCGACACCTACAATCTGCAGCCGATCACCGCACCGGAGCAGGATATGGATGCAATCCTTAAAAGAGGCTGATTCCATTTTCCTCCAAAAGAAAAGACAGGTATGTCATACCGTGATATACCTGTCAAAATGTCATAATATAAAATTCAAACGCAACCGGAAGCAAAGCAGACCACGCCATCAGCATAGTCAAAAACTATCTGCCCTGCACCATGCATAAGACTTCGCCCATTACCGCAGTCCCAGCACCAGAATGACCAGAATAATAACCGGAAGCACAAACGTTACATAACCACGAAGTGCCCTCGGAAACTTCACTCCGGCTCCGGTATTGGTCTCTTCCAGATACTTGTCAAATCCCCAGCCCCATTTCGTCACACAGAACAACAGAAAGATCAGAGAACCGCCCGGCAGCAAAAGATTGCTGACAATAAAGTCCTCCAGATCAAGCACCGTGCTTCCGGCTCCTCTCGGCTGAAAACTGCTCCAGATATTGTAGCCGAACACCGCCGGCAATGAAGCCACAAGTATGATCACTCCATTGATCAGCGCCGATTTTTTGCGGCTTAAATTCCATTTATCCATGCAGCATGCAATGATATTTTCAAATACGGCAATGATCGTGGAAAATGCCGCAAACGTCATAAACAAGAAGAAGAAAGTTCCCCAGATCCTGCCGCCCGGCATCTGGATAAATACATTCGGCAGTGTGATAAATATCAGCTCCGGTCCGGCTCCCGGATTAATTCCGTAGGCAAAGCACGCCGGGAAAATGATCAGTCCGGACATGATCGCAACAAAGGTATCTAACGCCGCGATCCGCATGGACTCTCCAAAAAGAGTGTGATCCTTTCCCATATAACTTCCGAAGATCTCCATCGCACCGATACCAAGACTCAGCGTGAAAAACGCCTGATTCATTGCCGCAATGATCACGTTAAACAAGCCGACCTCCTCGACCTTTTTCCAGTCCGGGATCAGATAAAACTTCAGACCGCTTGTACCGCCCGGCAGCAAAATACTGTTGACCGCAAGAACCACGATCAGCGCAAGAAGCCCTAACATCATCGGCTTACTGATCTTCTCAACGCCGGCCTGCAGACCGAAGGAGCAGATCACAAAGCCCATAATAACGATCACTGCCATCCAGAACGTCATCCCCTTCGGATCAGACAGCATGTGGGAAAACTTATCTGTTACGCCCTTGGTGTCAAGCCCCTTGAAATCATTGATCAGAAAACGGTAAAAATAGCTGATCATCCAGCCTGCCACTGTCGTATAAAACATCATCAACATATAATTGCCAAACAGTGCAGCGTAGCCATGCAGATGCCATTTGCTCTTCTTCGGCTCCAGTGCCTCATAGCCGCGGATCACGCTTTTGCCGCTGGCACGTCCGACCGCAAACTCCATGGTTAGCACCGGCACACCGACTGCGACCAGAAAGAACAGATAAAACAGTACAAAAACTCCTCCTCCGTTCTGTCCCGCGACATACGGAAACTTCCAGACATTTCCGATACCGATCGCACAACCGGCAGAAATCAGAATAAATCCCAATCTTGATTTAAAGCTTTCTCTTTGCATCGTTACATATTCCTTCCATCAATTTCTATATTCATACGGAACTATCCGATCAGTCCCATAATAATAATCACCAGCATAATGCACGGCATCACATAGGTCAGATACCCCCGCAGAAAGCGTGGCATCTTAAGTCCTTTTCCTGTGTTGACCTCTGACAGATAATTTTCAAAACCCCAGCCCCATCCGGTCATACAGAACAGCAGAAATACAACGGCTCCGCCCGGAAGCAGCAGATTGCTGACAATGAAATCCTCCAGATCAAGCACCGTGCTTCCGGCTCCTCTCGGCTGAAAGCTGCTCCATACATTATAACCCAGTACTGCCGGCACAGAGCCGATCAATATAATGACTCCGTTGATCAGAGACGCCTTCTTCCTGCTGATCCCCCACTTATCCATGCAGCTTGCAATGATGTTTTCGAAGACTCCGATGATCGTTGAAAATGCCGCAAATGTCATAAACAGGAAAAACAGTGCTCCCCAGAAACGACCTCCGGGCATCTGGATAAACACATTCGGCAGCGTGATAAATATCAGCTCCGGACCCGCTCCCGGATTGATCCCGTAAGCAAAGCACGCCGGAAAAATGATCAGTCCGGACATCAGTGCCACAAAGGTATCAAGCCCCGCAATCTGAAGCGACTCTCCGAGCAGCGTATGCTCCCGGTCCATGTAACTTCCAAAGATCTCCATACCACCCATACCGACACTCAGCGTAAAGAACGCCTGATTCATTGCCGCAATGATCACATTAAGAAGCCCAACCTTTTTGACCTGCTCCCAGTTTGGCACAAGATAAAACTTAATTCCCTCTGCACCGCCCGGCAGCATCATGCTGTTGACCGCCAGAATCACGATCAGACCAAGCAGACCGATCATCATCGGCTTACTGATCTTCTCGACACCGTTCTGCAGTCCCATGGAACAGATCAGAAAGCCCAGTATTACGATCAATGCCATCCAAAACAGCATTCCCCTGGGATCAGCAAGCATATTGCTAAACTTCTCGGAGACCCCCTCTGTATCAAGACCATAAAAGTCATTTGCCAGAAAACGGTAAAAATAACTGATCATCCAGCCAGCCACTGTTGTGTAAAACATCATGATCACATAATTACCAAATAACGCCACATAGCCATGCAGATGCCACTTGCTCCCCTTCGGCTCCAGCTCCTGATAACACCCGAGAACGCTCTTACGGCTTGCACGCCCGACTGCAAACTCCATGGTCAGTGCCGGAGCACCCACCATAACCAGAAACAACAGATAAAACAGTACAAAAATTCCGCCACCGTTTCTTCCGGCTACATACGGAAACTTCCACACATTGCCAATTCCGATCGCACATCCTGCCGATATCAGGATAAACCCCAGCCGCGACTTAAAATTCTCTCTTTTCAATTGTATTCTCCTTTACCTTCTCCTGCATATTCTACATACTCTGCCGCATTCGCATGAATGTGCTTAATATCCTCCTCATTGACCGGACGGTATACACGCACCGGATTACCAAAGGCAACCGATCCCTCCGGCACTTCCTTCCCCTCCGGCACCAGTGTTCCTGCACCGATAATGCATTTCTTCCCGATTCTCGCCCCATTCAGGAGAACCGCCCCCATACCGATAATACAGTCATCCTCCACCGTGCAGCCATGAACGATCGCCCCATGACCGATCGTAACGCCATTGCCGATCACGGTCGGAAAGCCATTGTCCACATGAACAACCGCATTGTCCTGAATGTTGCTTCCTTCTCCGATCGTGATCGGTGCCATATCACCGCGTACGACCGCATTGTACCAAACCGATGCAGCCTTTCCCATCGTCACATCGCCGGTTACAACGCACCCCGGAAACAGATATGCCCCGTTCTCTGTTTCTGTCCATTTCATCACTCTTTGTTCTTTCATAATTACATCATTCCCCGTTAATTTTCCCATAAAAATAGTTTAGGCTAAGATTCCGTCTTCACGAAACCTTAGCCTGTCTATCATATCATTGATTCTATTGTCTGCGCAAGTCAAATCCCTAAAATTCTCTATTTTATCGGGGGATTTATCCTCTTATACCTGAATATCTTTATGTTTTTTCGAAATACTCATTGACAGATCATAAGATGTTTTCTGACCGTTAATATACAGCGAACCATACGGGTATGGATTCAGATCAGGAAAACGACTGACCTTCGGCACCATTGTGTATTTCTTTCCCAAATGACTAAGACGTACCAGATACCCCTTTGTACTATCCCTGTGCGCCCGCGGCAGACGGATCACAAGACGCTCTTTTCCGTCAAGCTGTGCCTGACTTACCTTTCTGCCGTACAACTTCTGTCTGCTCTGCAGAGAAATCACCTCAACCCGGTATTCTTTTCGTCCGGACGGTGTTTCTATTTTATTCTTCAATGCCTTTGCTTTCGTCAGACCTTTTTTGAGATTTTTACCCTGCTTTGAAAGATTCTTCTCTTTTACCTCAAAATTGATCGTGATCTTCTCTTTGTCGCCCGCTTCGATCCGCTGTCCCTGAAGGATCGTCTGCTCCATCACAACCCTGCGCTTAAACTGTCCTGTTTTCTTTTTATCGACGGTATTGACCGGCACGGAATCCGGATAATTTCTACAGTGGTAGACAACATTCTCGCCCGTCTTTTCCTGTCCCTGCACCGTCTTTATCTGAAGCTGCATCGTAAGACCAAAACATAAAACGCCAAATATCGCCATGCAGACGCCAAATCTTTTCCGAATCCCGGCTCTGTTATGCTCAACGCCCCTGACATAACGAAAGCATCTCTCAATTCCATCTGCCATCAAAAGCATATAAACGCCCATAAAGCAGACATTATATTTCCGGTTCGCCTCCCACAGAATAAAGAATAAAACCGCCCCCAGAAATGTCAGGGAAAATACAAAGGATATATCAAATTTCCGCTGCCTGATCTGCATCAGTACGCTGACCAGCAGAAAGAAAAATGTTGCCACACGAAACGCCTGCATAAACAGCAGATACCAGGTGTTGGAGTGTCCCATAAAATACGGATACAAACCCGGGAAATTACTGGCGTAGCCTGCCTTTCCGAAACAGTCATCATCTGACAGTGCCCATACTCCGTACATCTTCACTCCCGCCTGACGCAAAAGCCCCAGCGCACCCATTCCGGAAACTCTCTCCCTGATCCGCTCTACATCCGCTTTCTGCTTCTCTGCCTTCGTCGGATAACTCATGGTGTATGCCTCATCCGATCTCGAGAATTCTCCACCGGACTGTTCGTTCAAACCCATCATGATCCAGTGTGTTATCGGAAACTGCCCACTCAGCCTGCTCCGGTCGATATGTCTGCCAACCAGCCCAAAGCAGCCCATAAAGCAGCATACAAACACGCCTGCCGCAAGCCCTGCCTTCACCAGACAGACGCGGGCGGAATCCTTTGCTTCCCCTTGAATAAAACGGATTACAAAATACATGCTGACCGCAATGATCGGAATGATCGTAGTCGGGCGCACCCAGTATCCCACTGCCATCAGCGCACCGAGACCTGCCCAGAGTTTATATTCTCCACGCATATTTCCCCTGCACTGATGAAGCCGCAGACACAGATACAGGATCGCCATTACAAACGGAAATGAGATCGTATTGGTATACACGGTGGTCAGCCATACATACGTGGTCGGGCACAAAATAAACAATCCTAAAAGAACATTTGCAAAGGAAATTCCCTTAAAACGTCGTGCCGTCAGCCAGGATATAAAGACTCCGATATCGATCGATACCAGATTCAGTGCCACCGTTGGTCCCCACACCTTATGAATTTCTAAAAAGGAAAGCAGTTTATAATAATAGTAGAAAAGAACGACAATAAAATGATTGTTCGGATATCTCTGAAAATACATATCCTGCATGTTCATCTGTCCATGCTGTTTCTGCACCATCAGCAAGGCTTCATTCTGCACTCTGGCAGGATCACTGATCGCCATCGGATGAGACACAAACATCAGAAATCCGATCTGAAGAAACACAAGTGCCGCAAACAAAATGACCGCCACACGTTTACCGCTCTTTAGAAATATCCGGTACACTGCCACAAAGCCGGCAGATATCAGAACCGTCATCAATAACATCGCCTGTGTCATTCCAACCGCATTCCCTTTGGAAAACATCTCACCATATATCATCATAGCAGATGCTGACATCACCAGAAGAATCGCGCCGATTGCGGCTGTCATTCCCTGACAGAACCGGCAGAACGCATCCGTTATTCTCTTCATAAAAATCCTCCGTCCTTTCTCCCTCTGCGATTTCAACGCTGCAGATGCAATATGAAAACGCACCTGCTATCAATAGCTTCCCCATCTGCCAACTAATATACCAGAAAAAAGAAAAAGAAATCTCAAGATTCCCTTAAGATTTCTTTTTCATTTTCTAAATATTATATGAACTTGACCGTTTCCAAAGGATTGCAGATATCACCGCTGTCACCAGCTCGGCGATCCAAAAAGCATGCCAGACACCGGTCGGACCGATCAGACGGCTTAACAAAAACGCCATCGGAATGATCACCACGATATAGCGGCAGAGAGAAATGATCAACGACGGAATCCCTTTTCCGATTCCCTCCAGTGCCCCGGAAGCAACTACTGACACTGATGAAACGATAAAGCCGGCACTGATGATCCGAAGTGCCGTCTCACCTACTCGGATCGTCTCCGGCACATCCGTAAACATTCCCATCAGCGCTCCCGGCACCGTCAGACACAAAAGCGTGCCAACCGCCATGATCACAACGCTCATAAGCAGTACCACACGGAATATCTTCTGAACTCTTTTGTATTCCTTCGCGCCGTAATTAAATCCGATCAGCGGACGCATTCCCTGAATAATACCATTCACCGACAGATACAAGAAGGTCTGCAGCTTATAATAAATGCCCAGCACAAAAATATAGCTTCCCGCAAATGCCGCAAGGATCGCATTCAGTGCTGAGATCAGAAGTGACGGCAATGCCAGATTCAATGTTCCCGGTATGCCGATGGAATACAGCTTACCAATAATATACTTATCCGGCTTGATATCAGATATACGGGTCCGGACACGGATCGGACATACCAGATACAGCACCAGATAAATGATCAGCGGCAGAAGCTGTCCGATTCCTGTCGCAAGCGCCGCCCCCTCAATTCCCATCTTCGGAAACGGTCCGATTCCAAAGATCAGTACCGGATCCAGAATAATATTGGCAATGCAGCCACACATTAGACTTGTCATTGTGACTTTCATCTTACCAACCGCCTGATAAATCTTCTCAAATGCCATTGCAAACATGATCACCGGAGCAAACAAAAAGGCGATTCGCGAATAACGGATGCCGTAGGAAAGCACTTCCTCTGACGACGTAAACACCCTCAAAAATGACGGCATCACCGCAATACTTCCCGCCGTCATAATAACGGAATGGACTGCCGCACAGACAAGTCCCTGCGTTGCCGCCTTATCTGCCTTTTCTTCATTGCCCTCACCCAGATAAAGTGCGATCACCGCATTGATTCCGACGCCAAAACCGATTCCCACTGCATTAATAAAATTCTGCACCGGAAACACCAAAGACAGTGCTGTCATGGCATCCTCACTGATCTTCGCCACAAAAAAGCTGTCCACAATATTGTACAGCGAATTTACCATCATCGAAATAACCATAGGAAGTGCCATCGACAGAAGAAGAGGCACCACCGGTCTTTCTTTCATATAATTTTCATTCATTTTAATTCCCAATCTGTTTATTTATTCTGTTATTTCACATTATGTTTTATTTAACTGTTTTCTGTTCACAATTAAGTGCCGATGTTTCCTGCGAAGCCACAAGATAAAGAAAAGATAGCCGATAATTCCTGCCAGACTTAAAATCATTCCCTGCATCACATACGGATACTTCAACCGGATCACCGTCACACCGTGGCGCACCACTGTCAGTGCATGCTCACTTAACAGCTTTTGCTTACTGTGGAAAATATCATGGTATGCCAGTGACGTATTCACATTATCCCTCGGTGACTCGATCCGTATCTCGTCAGAACGATATGTGATCTTTAGCGGCACGATCGTTCTGTCCGGCAGGGAGTTGAGCTGATCTCCCATCAGCCGGTCCATATATGCACCGACATTTTCATCCTTTGTCAGGAAATAATGATACGATAGATTCAAACCGATAAACACGATATTATCGTTATATACTGTCCCTGCAAAGTCCACACGCATGCCTGAATCATACAGATAACCATCCGCCTGATCCAATCCGTTAAAATATACCGTCTTCCACTGTGCGTTTTCTTTATCAAACAGCAGCGAATCCAGCTCTCCCCGAGCGGTATAAAGAATCGGATAGCCGTTTTCAAAATAAATATCCTGACAACTCACACCGAGAAAGTCCCGTTCCTTCGTATGTGCATCCTGCGGAATACCATCTCCGCTGATGATAATCTTCACTCCGGCATTACTTAACCTTTTCACCAGCTTCTCAGCCTTCGTTTTATCACTGTACGAAAAACCGGACAGATAGATTACCTTGTATCCGGAAAGCTCCGCAAAGGTATAGTCATCCAGATTCGCCGAATCTCCTCTTGTAATATCCGGATAGCTGTAGGTCAGCGATGCCGCCGCATTGCCGATCGCCAGTCCGTCATATTTGCAGACTGTCCCAAAAACGGTACTGATCTCCCGGTGATATAACAGAAAGCTGTCATTATACTGTACCAGCGTAAATTCCTGCTCCTTCGCCGCATTTGTGACGTCGGGGATATCCTTGCTTCCATTTTTCAGTTCACTGATCTTTATCAACACCGTATCATTGCCAAGCTCCAGCGCCCGGTCAAACAGGTACGGATAAAAGCCTCTTTCCGCCGCCTCATTGAGTTCTACAATATTGACTGCGGTAGCCGCTGACTGCCAGCCTGCACCATATGTCCCCTGCGTCTGCTCCTCATCATAGTCTGTCAGAAGGTATGGTGCCATCGCGCCGAGTCTGCTTCCATCCATCAGTGCCACTCTCTGCTTCGTAATACTTCTTGCCTTTGTGATGAGACTTGCATCTGCACTAAGCTGCATATTCTCCTTTGCGGTTCGTTCCCCGATTCCATGCCAGATAAGTCCATAGGACGGAATGCAGTCTAATACCAGCAGCACACAGCACAGGATCACAAAGCCCCGCTTGAGCGAAGTCCACATCATAAAACTGTACAGGATCATGACGAGCGCGATTGAAATAAAACGAAGCATCCACAGATACTGACTGCCCGGCAGCTTGGAAAGCACCGCATACATAGATGTCGTCGTACATGCAAAGATCAGAAGTGCCGCCCAGAATCCGTTCATAGAACGTCTCTTACTGCAAAATGCACCAAACACGGCAACCACAAATGCCGCAAAGCCGAAATAAAAATCGGTATTTCCTCTGGTGAGACGACGCAGGGGATTCAGCGAGATCACCGCATCCTGGAAAAATCCCTTCATGACCTGTGAACTGTCCGTCGATGTAATGCCTCCCTTCAAGGATGCATACAGCCATATCCCAATGATCATAAAAGGCAGAATAATGCTTACGATCACCGGAATGCACTTGCCGGTACGGTGATAAAGGATCCGGTATACAAGCAGAAACAAAAGCATCGCCAACGCGATCGTACCGGCATACCCCACATGACAAAGTGCGATCCCCACGAACACCGGAACCGCCCTGATCAGACTGCGCCAGTTATTTTCAAACAGATATTCGCTGACAAAATAAATAAACAGCGGCAGCAAAACCATCGACAGGGAACGCGGAAGATTTCCCTCCACAAAAAGAGCGTACAGGTTATTGGGCATAAAAAACCACAATCCCCCCATAAACGCTCCCAATACGAGACGGTTCTTGCGGATGCCGATATAAAGCCATACCAGTGCTCCAAGATAAAAGACAAGGGATACAAAGACCAGGTACCCCTCCAGATCCACACCCCCGGCGATCGCCTGACAAAACGCCAGAAAATATACCGGCAGCGGTGCCCAATAGCGCATCATCTGCACACCGTTGTACCAGAACCGGTCATAAAGCGGATACCAGTTTCCCTGCCGGATCGCATGATACAACACGTCTCCCTTATAGACATGACACATCGTGTCCACACCTGTCGGATAATTTCCACCGATTCGGATCACATAGGCAATCGCTATGGCTGCCATCAGATAAAGCATGATCGTCATCGTGATTCCTGCCTGCTTCTTCACGGTACTCTCCTTTAATCAATAATACGGTCTAAAATGCCATCAACCACCTGACTCATCTGTTCCTTCGAGCTTCTGCGAATGCTCTCCAGATATTCCGCCTCTCGCTCAAAGCTGATCACATAGCTTCTGGTCGGTGTCTCACTGCTCTCCATTTTCACAAGATGACCTCCCAGCTCCTTGACGATGCGCCGGATGTTATTCACAAAATAATCCGACATATTCTCCAGCGTCGGCACCATATGATCAAACGGATCGATCTCATTTAACACGCGGTTCTGATATTTATTAAAATATTCGTCGATTGCCTTTTCGTAGGCATCGAACTGTACGAATTCCTGGTCACTCATCAGTACATCCACCATAAACTCCCATGTATGCGGATGCACCTCTCCCTCTTTTCCGTTGATCACAATAAAATGATTGGCATTCAGATAAAATTTAAATTTGTATTCCCGAAATGTTGTGTTCGTCATCGTCCTGTTCCATCCTTTCTGCCAGCTTCTTTGTAAACCGCTCATATACCGTTATCAGTGCTTCCCCTTCGCCGGTATATGTCTCACTCTGCAGCACCTTGCACTCACCTGCCTGCGCGCTCACTGCCTCGATTCCCTTTATTGCCTCACATTCCTCATACTGCAGGAACAAAAGCACGATCTCCTGATCCGATGAGTTCTCAAACCGGATCACCTTTTCATCCAGCAAAATCTGCGCCTGATTCAGGAAATGCTTCCGCTCCTCCTTCGATGCAAATTCCAGCTCCACAAACGTAAGCGGCGCCGTCTTTCTTTCGGCAAGCTTATCCACAAACATTTCAAGCATCGGCAGACGGAAAATGCTCCATCTTGTATGATAGCTGTCCATCTCGCGGATCGTCTCTGTCTGCTCCTCCAGCACCTTATTCAGACTCGTAATATGCTTCTCCAGCTTACGGATCCTGCGGTCACGAAGATCAACAACATTTGCAAAGATCATTGCCACCAAGAGCAGCATGCCAAGCAGGATCGCGCCAAACACATAAAGACCGATCTTGGAGGACAAAAATACATTGTTATCCAGTATCACGGTATCATTGGTCAGCAGACAGATCTTATACTGCGCACCGTTATATTCAAAGATCACACCGGATGCCACATAGCGGTCGCCATCCAACGTGATCATCTGATGAACCACCCGGTTTACCGCAAGCTTCTTTAAGAAATGCGCTGCACTGTCCGAGGTAAAAAATGTCTCCGTCGTCAATCCCTTATACCGGTTTGTCTCCGTAATATCCTTTACGAACAAAAGTGCCTGATCCTTCGTCAGCGTCCAGTACTTCCTGCCGGACGTATCCAGAGAGCCGAGGATATTCTGAACGATCTCCTCGTCGCTGCGATCCTCCAGCAGGTTGATCTGATCCAGCACAAGCTGTACATACGCATCCTGCTGTTCCGCATAGATTGCCAGTGTACTCCGCTCATACTCCTGCGCCTGATGAACGCCCAGCACCCCCATTCCGGTTGCTGCCACAACGATCAGCACGGAAATCACTTTTATATTGGTGATCCATTTCCAAAACTTTGTCTTTCTCACGATTTACTCCTCATTATTCACAAAATCCCTGATCCTGCCAAGAAAATGACCCACTACACTGAAATCCTTCGCCACAGTCTGTACAAAGCTCTCCTTTTCCTGTGTGAAATTTCTTGTCTTCCATGCACTGTCCGTATTGATGCTGTTGATCACACCGGCAAAACGGATAAAAAACACCATCAGATTAAAAATCGGAAGAACAGGGATCACATACCACTGCTTCGCATAATACTTTCGGATCTCCTTAAAATTCTTCAGAAAGCCTACCGTCGAAATATAATAAAATACGCCGATCAGCACATAAAGTCCATACAGAAAAAGTGTCGAATATCCAATCTGCGCAAACGAATAATTCATACACAAAAGACAGATCAGCGCCAGATACCAGATCATTCTCGGAAACGCAAAAGTATGGTCATACAGAAGCGTCCGCACACCGACATTCGTAAGCATATTGCGTGCCTTTAACTTGTCCTTCAGAAACAGATGAGAAACCTCCAGACTTCCTCTCTGCCACCGCTGACGCTGCGTATAAAGCTTATTCATGTCCTCGATCGGATCCACGAAGAAAATCGCATCCTCGCAGATTCCGACTTTGGTTTTCTGCAGATATTTCATCTGGAATGTGATCTGTGTGTCCTCACAGATCGTATCCGTGTTATAAAGCTGCGACTTTAATACTGCCGATTTGCGGAATGCCGAAAATGCACCGGAAAGTGTATATACCGCATTTACCTCCGCCGAGTAATTCCGCCCTGCAAGAAACGCCTGTGCATACTCCATAAACTCCACCTTACGGAGAATACGCGGCAGCACCGGAGGATACGCCTGCACCTGCTTTGGATCGGTAAGAATGACTCCTGTCATACACTCGATCGTCTGATCCGCCTCAAAACGATACACCATATTGCGCAGCGCCGACCGTTCCAACAGACCATCACTGTCAATATGAATAATATATTTGCCCTCGCTGTTAAACAGCGCCATATTGAGTGCCTTCGACTTTCCCTGCTTCGCATTCAGCCACTGCATCTGAAGCTGTGGATACTTCTGCTGACAGTCACAAAACACCTGAAAGCTGTCATCCTGCCCCTGATTATTCACCAGAAAGATACGAATCCTCTCATCCGGATAATCGCTCTCATCAATGGAACGGATACACTGCTCCAGCGTATCCATCGAATTATAGATCGGGATGATCAGAGAAATCTCCGGATCTATCGCCGGCTTTATGATCTCTTTATGAAATATATGCTTCTTGATCAGGACAAACACACTTCCAAGAGAAGGTACGATCTCCATCATCACCGGAATGATGATCCATGCCGCCCAGAATAAAAATGAATTGCAGAATCTATTTATCAGTTCCATACGTAAAGCCACCTACCTTCTGGCGTATGATCTGGGTCTTGGTAAATACAAAAAAGTATAATAAAACGGACAGTCCGTAAAACAGGATACGTCCCACAAAGGTATGTGCCACATAATAGGATGGCATGCCAAACACATAAATGATCACGCAGATTGCAATGATCCTCAGCGCATTTGCCAGAATAATATAAAATGTTCCAAGGATCCCTACCACGATTCTTTCATAAACGGTATATGCGCGGAAAAATGCAAGAAGCGCCACAAATGCCATGATCTCCAATATGCCGGAGCACTCAAAGTCAATCAGCAGCGAAATAGCCCCCGCCCTGGAATTGACAAAGATCACGCCATACTTAAAGTACGACTGAAACATACCTGTCAGCTTGCCAAAGCCTCCCGCCAGTGCAGCGACAACCTGTGCCAGCGGCTGTGTACAGTACGGACGAAGGAAGATCATCATCAGTACAAAAAGCCCACAGCTTCCCCATATAAAATGCCATGCCGGCAGCTCACTTCTGCGGGTCACCCACAGAACGTAAAGCCACACGACAAATATGATCCATCCTAATATCGGTGTCATTTATACCACCTTCGCTCTCTTTCTCCGAAACCACAGTACCGCCAGCACTAAAAGTCCACACAGAGAGATTCCCATCCAGGTACCGGTCGATGTACCGGCAATGGATACCCATTCATTACCAATATTAATGTATTTCGCCTGGATCATCTTAAGATCCGTCGGATCCAGATCAAAATGCTTCGCTAACTTCTCCAGGTCAACCTCAAATTCCATCTCATCGGAGATTGACTTACCATCGGCTGTCTGGCGGACCGTCAGATACATTCTGCCATAGATCGGTGCATCATCATCGTTGATATTCGTTGCTGATGAGCCTGAGTTTAAATCCCACAGATAATACTCATACGTTCCCGCATCCAGATTATCGATCTTACAATCCTTATTGATATTGCCGTTCTTATCGACCGTCACCAGACGAAGTCCCATGGTAGTCTCATCATTCTCATTCAGACGCAGCGCAAACGGCTGAAACTCCTTCTCGTTCATATGGAGCATAGAAAGAACATGACCATACAGTGTCGTTCCTTCCACATAAAGTGCCGCCTCGGCATCATTACCGGTTCCACCGCTGGTCGAATACTGGATCAGCTGATGCGGATAATAATCCCAGTCGGAATATTTGCCATCGTAAACAATCTTGTTGAAGGTCTTGTCTGTCTCGGTATCCTCCTTCAGATTGGCAATATCATCGAGCAGCATATCGTCCCGCATATAATATCCGAAAGAAATCGTGTCCTTATACTGGCGCAGGGCAGTTGCCGGAATGGCAATCTCATAACGCTTGTTAGAATAAGAAACCTTCGCTCCGTCAATCCCCTCGATATGATCCTTCCGGATCTGGAAAGTCGTATGTCTGCCGAGGTCGGTATAGATCGTATACTTACCGTTGCCGCACTCTCCGGCACCTGTCGCAGAACCATTCTCCTTCTCCTTCACATAGAGATACAGATAGTCCCCGTCAAATACGGCTGCTGTCTCCTCGATCCACCGGTCATCGATCTTCTTTTTGGAAATGCTGTCCCAGTCGGTAAAGGTTCCATCGATCGTAATGCCCTGATATACCGCTGCCGTCGGTGTCGGCTGCTCATGATCCTTCACATGCTTGATATCACTGCTCTTGACAGAGGTGCCACCGTAGGTGATCGTATAATCATCCTCACTGAAAAAGGACTTCGGAATCGCAAACTCGATCTCGTACTTGTTCGCTTCCTTGCTTGGCGCATATGCCTTCTTCACGCCGGTAATATCTCCGTACTAGGCGTTCTTGAACTCCTGCATCATATAAGTAAAACGGATCTGGGTATTGCTGCCGCCCTGACCGCTTGCATACTTAATATCAATATTCGTATTGCTGATCGGAAGGTAATACTCATTACCACCATTCTGCTGTACATAGAAATACACATAATCGTCATCCTGCATCACAGCCCACTTCGCCACGGCGCTGTCCGAAAAATTCTGCATATCCACGCCGGTCCACTCCTGCGGATCTCCGTCAATCGTAATCTGCGCTGCCTGCACCCGTACTGCCGGTGAAACCGCAAATGCCAGCAAAAGCACTGCCATGCCGATCCATGTACGGAACCGGTCTATTCTCATCCTCTCTCTTATCATCTCTATCACTTCCTCTTCTGTCTATACTATGCGTGTCATTCTTTTGTGAAATATATACGACAATATTTTTATATTTCCATCTGTTATATCGTCTGTTATACGAAAAATCATCCATTTGAAAAACTTCATTTTTCAAATTCGAAGGAGCGTCCACACAGCAGTCCGCCGACTACCTGGTACCATTATCCGCATTCTGCGATCACTATGATCCTTTCTCCCTTCGCGTATATTATATCGTACTATTTCTCTGAAATATTATAGCAAAATCTTCATATTCGTCAACCGGAAAGGAATGACAAACGCAAGTAAACGGGCAATTTCTCACTTTTTACCAAGTATACCTCGGATCTGTGTCTATTTTATGTATATTCTGTTGCCATGATGTTTCCGATCCGGTTGTCTTTCTGTGCAAAAACATCTATAATCATCTATATTGTAAAGCATGACATATATCAAAAATATGCCAAAAGCCAGAAAGGAATGTCGGATTACCATGGAACAAATACTGATCGTTGAGGATGACCGCGGCTTAAACGCAGGTCTGTGCCGGGCATTAAAAGAACCCGGACGCAGGACTATCTCCTGCCAGAGTCTTCAGGCTGCCAGAGAACAGCTTATAACCGGCAGCGTGTCTCTGGTCCTGCTTGACATCTCACTGCCGGACGGCAATGGTCTTACGCTGCTCCGTGAGATCAAGGAACAGACACCGCAGATGCCTGTGATCCTTCTAACCGCAAATGACACGGACATGGACATTGTCGAAGGTCTGGAGCAGGGTGCCGATGACTATATCACAAAGCCATTTTCCCTTGCCGTGCTACGGGCGCGTGTCGGAACGCAGCTGCGCTGTCATTCCACGACAGACACATCCTCTGTGTTTGTTCAAGGAGACTACTCGTTTGATTTTGCAAGGCTTCGCTTCACATTGAATGGCTCTGACGTCGAGCTTAGCCGCACTGAACAGAAGCTGTTATATCTGCTGACGTCCAACAGCGGTATCACACTGACACGCAATCAGCTCACCGACCGCATCTGGACGGACGGCAGTGAATTTGTAGACGACAACGCACTTTCCGTCACCGTCAAACGCCTTCGCGACAAGCTGCATGCCCAGTCCTGCATCCGGACTGTCTACGGAATCGGCTACCGCTGGGAGAATGGAGAATAAATGAACCTTTATATATTTGTTACAGCAGCCGCCGTGATCACCGCCACCGCTGTTGTTCTATGGAACAGACACAAGACAAAACGCACGATGGAGACGCTGGATCACATGCTGACTCTCGCGATAAACGGAGAATTTACCGAGGATACTTTTGACGAAAGCCTGTTATCCGCTCTGGAAACAAAATTCGCACACTATCTTTCCGCATCCGCTCTTTCAGCGCAGAATGTTGCCACCGAGAAAGACCGGATCAAAACCTTCATCGCCGACATTTCCCATCAGACCAAAACACCAATCGCCAATCTGCAGCTCTACGGTGAGCTTTTACTGGAAGAAAATCTCTCCGATTCTGCCAGAAACAGTGCTCAGGCGATCGAAGTTCAGACGAAAAAGCTGTGTTTTCTGATCGACTCTCTGGTCAAACTGTCCCGTCTGGAACATGGCATCATTGCGCTTTCCTGCAAAAAGCAGCCGATTATGCCCATGCTTTTCCAGCTTCAGGAGCAGTACATACCTGCCGCCACAGCCAAGGGGCTTTCCTTGACTGTCTGCGAAGCCGATGCCACGGTCTGCTTTGATCTGAAGTGGACAAGCGAAGCGATCGGCAATCTTTTGGACAATGCCATCAAATATACCTCCACCGGCGGCATTACTGTCTCCGTTTACACCTATGAGCTGTTTGCAAGGATCGATATCACGGATACCGGCATCGGCATAGACGAGGAGGAATTTCCTAAAATATTCCAGCGCTTCTACCGCTCCGGTCAGGTACAGGATGAAAGCGGCGTCGGCATCGGTCTGTATCTTTCCCGCGAAATCCTGTCCGGAGAGAATGGCTATATTAAGGTTTCCTCCGTCCCCGGCAAAGGCTCTGTTTTCTCTGTTTATCTTCCTCTCTCCTAACCCGGACGGCAATTCTTACAAAACCGTCATAATTTTTTCCTGCCTTGAAAGATTGCGGAAAGATTTGTATGTCATACTAAACGTGTTTACAGATCTACAAAGAAAGGAAATGAATCATGTCTATTTTACAAACAGAAAATCTCACCAAAATATACGGCGATGGGGAAAACGCCGTTCACGCTCTGCGCGGCATCAATCTGGCCGTGGAAAAGGGCGAATTTACCGCTATTGTCGGCACCTCCGGAAGCGGAAAGTCCACGCTGCTTCATATGCTCGGCGGACTGGATCGTCCCACAACCGGTAAAGTAATGGTCGACGGGAAGGATATTTTCTCGCTCTCCGAGGAGCGGCTTACGATCTTTCGCCGCCGCAAGATCGGCTTCGTTTTCCAGTCGTACAATCTGGTGCCTGTCTTAAATCTCTATGAAAATATCGTGCTTCCGCTGGAGCTGGACGGCAAAAAGATCGACCGCGAATATATTGATCAGATTGCAGAAACACTCGGACTCAAGGATCGTCTGGAAGCACTTCCGAATCAGCTTTCCGGTGGCCAGCAGCAGCGTGTTGCGATTGCAAGGGCACTCGCAGGCACACCGTCGATTATTCTCGCCGACGAGCCAACCGGTAATCTGGATTCCAAAACAAGCCAGGACGTTTTAAGTCTCTTAAAAGTCACCAGCGAGAAATTTGGCCAGACGATCGTCATGATCACCCACAACGAAGAGATTGCGCAGATGGCAGACCGTATCATTCACATTGAAGACGGCTGTATCATCCGTCGGAATTAGGGGGGGTGAAAGTATGCATGTTTCCAATCATAAATGTATCCGCCGCTTAAGCTTTCGTGCTTTAAAAGCAGCCAAAAAGCGTAATATCATCGCGATCATTGCAATCGCACTGACAACACTTTTATTCACCTCGCTGTTTACCGTGATGATGTCGGTCAACGCCAGCTATGAAACCTATACCTTCCGTCAGATCGGCGGCTACAGCCACGGAACCTTTAAAGACGTTACCGATGAGCAGATCAAGGCACTTCAGGCACACCCTGACATCAAAAAAAGCGGCACCCGCATTGTCATCGGTACAAAATCAGATGACGGTTTCGAAAAATGCAGCGCAGAGATCAGCTATATGGATCCAAACACAGCAAAGTGGAGCTACGCCACACCAACCACCGGACGTGTCCCACAAAAGGGACACGAAATCGCAATGGACACAGGCTCATTAAAGCTTCTCGGCGTCACACCAAAGCTTGGCGAAAAAGTTTCTCTCTCCTACACACTCTGTGACAGTACACAGTCCGGCAGCACGCAGACCGCCACATTTACTCTGGTCGGTTACTGGAACTTTGATGATGTCATGCCGGTTCACTATATCAACGTTTCCAGAGATTACGTGGACGAGGCAATCGCCATCGGTCAGAAAGAAGGGCTCACAAACTTTCGCACCGATTTAAACGTTATGCTCCGTTCCAGCTTTAATATCGAGAAAACAATGGAGAATATCGACACAGATCTCGGTTACAACTGGAACACACGCGACGAAGAAAACAGCGTACGTATCGGTGCTAACTGGGGATATACCGCCTCCCGTCTGTCCGATAATCCGGACACTATCTCCCTGGTCGGTGTCATCTGCTTTTTACTCCTGACCGTCTTTACCGGATTCCTGATCATTTATAATATTTTCCAGATATCCGTCACAAGTGATATTCGATTTTACGGACTTCTCAAAACCATCGGTGTCACCCCGGCACAGCTTCGCCGGATCATACGACAGCAGGCTCTCTTCCTCTGTCTGATCGGCATTCCGATCGGACTTGTTCTCGGCTATCTGATCGGATGCCAAATGACTCCGCTGATCTTAAAGAGTTCTAACCTTTCACTGTCCGGCACGATCAGCACATCCCCATGGATCTTCCTTGGTGCCGGTCTTTTCGCTCTCGGCACGGTTCTTCTTTCCTGCTTCCGTCCGGGACGAATGGCTTCCAGAGTATCTCCGGTAGAGGCCGCCAAATATACGGAGCTTTCACGCTCGCGCGCCAAAAAACGCCGCACACGCGGAGCCAGAGTACATCAGATGGCATTTGCCAATCTGGGACGAAACAAACGCAAAACTGTTCTGGTCGTGATATCGCTGTCTCTGTCCATCGTACTGTTAAATATTCTGGTGCTGTTCGTCAACGGCTTTGATATGGACAAATATCTCTCCAGAATGCTGTGCGGCGATTTCATCGTCAGCAATAACAGTTATTTCCGCTATGACGGAAACATGAATGAAAACATCTCACAGGACACAATCGATGAGATCCGGCAAAACACCCAGAACAGCCTGAGCGGCTGTGGCTACAAGCCAAAAGATGACATCCAGCCGGTCACATGGATCACAGAGAAGACCTACCGCAAGCTCCATGATGATATCTATACCAAAGAGGAGCTGGAGCAGAAATTAAGCTACGAGGATCACCGGAATGGCCGGATTGCGTCCGATATGCAATTGGAAATTCTGGATTCCTCCCTGCTTTCAAAGCTGACCATTCACAGCGGAGATCTGTCCGCTTTATCGGACACATCAAAACATGCGATCGCAATCGTTGTCGATACAGACGATTACGGAAATATGATTAACCCGGAGAAATATCCAAAGGTCGGAGATACTCTGAAGGTATCTTATATCCGGAAGGATGGCGTTATTGATGCGCGCACCGGCGAGCCGGCTGATGACTCTACCCCGGAACAATACCTGCAGTACCATATTTTTAAATCACGCAATATCAATTACACCGTGTGTGCTCTGGTCAGCGTGCCGTACAGCATGAGCTACCGCTACTTCTCCGTTGACTCCTATTCCACGGTTCTCACGCACGATCAGTTTCTGGCGGACAGCGGTCAGAAGGCATCCCGGTTGTTTTATCTGTTTGATACGCCAAACCGCAAAGCGGAAACCAGCGCGGAGCGTTATCTGAAACGTCAGACCTCCGTTCCTGCCAGCGAGCTCAGCTTCGACAGCCGTGCTTCGCAGCGTGCTTCACTCAACAGCTTCAAGCATCTCTTCATAATCTGCGGCGGCTTCCTGTGCGCAGTCATTGCGCTGATCGGCACACTGAACTTTATCAATGCGATCCTGACCGGCATCCTGACAAGACAGCATGAATTTGCCGTGCTGCAGTCCGTTGGTATGACGAACCGTCAGCTTCGCACCATGCTGATCGAAGAAGGCCTGTTTTACGCCATCAGCGCATCGCTGCTTGCCCTGGCGCTGTCGACCGTACTGACCTTTCCGATCGGACATATGTTTACCAACACCGTCTGGTTCTTCACGGCGCGCCCAACACTTGTACCGGTATTTATTGCCGTTCTCGTATTTCTGATTGTCGGATGCACTGTTCCTGCACTGCTCTATCGTCAGGAAAGCAGGGTCAGTGTAGTTGACCAGCTGAGACGCACGGAGTAGGGATAGCTGAAAACGAGTCTATAATAAAAAAGAGAAACGCCGGTACCGGCGTTTCTCAGTTTATTCAGATTTCATCTGCATCAGAATCTATAATTCCTTTGATATCTCGACCACTGCAGAATAAACTACTGCATAGTAATCTGTCATATATCAAACTCCTTTGCAAGCGCCTCATCCACTTCGTCAGCAGAATATACCCTGCCTGCTTTAATAGAATCGACACCCTTCTGCAACTTTGCATCAAGCTGATTTCTGGTCATCGCACCAACAGATGACGGCTTTGAAGAAGGAAGGCGCAATTCAAACGGCATTCCCTTGTTCAATACAATCTGACTATAAAGCATCTGAATTGCACTTGAGGGAGAAATACCCAGTTGCGAAAGAATTCCCTCCGCATTATCCTTGAGATTCGTATCTATTCTTGCATATACAGCAGATGTGTTTGCCATAGTATCGCCTCCTTTTTCTTAATATTTTATCCATGTTTGCTTGCAATTGCAAGCAAATCCAACACATTTAATATTTCAATCTCTGACTATTTCACCTGCAGCTTAACGGATGCTTTCTTTCCGCTTCCATCCGTTGCATAAACAGTAATCCTGACAGTTCCCTTTTGTTTTGCTTTCACAATTCCCTTTGCAGAAACTGTTGCTTTCTTCGCACTGGACGTCTTCCAGTAATACTGATTCGATGCCAGTTTCTTGCCCGGCTTTGCCTGAACCTTTAATTTCAGCTTCTTGCCTTTCTTCAGGCTGCGTGATCCCTTCTTGATCGCAAGCTTTTTCACTGCTTTTTTCATAACCTGAACAGTAACTTTACGACTTGTTCCGTCTGCTGCCGTCACGGTGATCACTGCTTTTCCAGTCTTCTTTCCTGCCTTCACAACACCGTTTTCATTTACCTTTACAACAGATGATTTGCTGCTTGTAAACGATACTTCCTGATCATCGGTGTCTGTGATAAAGTCCGCGGAAAGTGTCATTTTCTTTCCGGCTGCCAGCTTATATTTTGTTCCAACCGAAAGATTCTTTACACCTTTGACACTTGCTTTCAAAGTAAAGCTCATTGCGGTGTGTGAGTTGTCTCCGTTTGTCCCCGATGTTGCGCTCGGACCGGTACCCGGAGCTTTTGTATTTCCCGGTGCCGGTGTCTGGCTCGGTGATGCACTTGGGGTTGTTGTATCACTTGGTGCAGGCGTCTGACTTGGTGATGCACTTGGCTTGTCAGTCTCTCCCGGTGCAGGTGTCTGACTTGGCTCTGCGCTTGGCTTGGCTGTATCACTTGGTGCAGAAGTTTCACTTGGCTCTGCACTCGGCTGGGCTGTATCACTTGGTGCCGGAGTTTCACTTGGCTCTGCACTTGGCACGCCAGTCTCTCCCGGTGCCGGCGTCTGACTTGGCTCTGCGCTTGATCCCGGTGCACTGCTTGGTGCTGGTGTCTGGCTCGGTACGGCACTTGGTGTAAGGCCCGGTGCCGGTGTATCACTTGGAGACACTGTTACTTTCGGTGTGCTGCTTGGTACGGCACTTGGCGATGTCGTCACCTTCGGCGTACTGCTCGGTGCGGCACTCGGTGATGTCGTCACCTTTGGCGTGCTGCTTGGTACGGTGCTTGGCGATGTCGTCACCTTCGGCGTACTGCTCGGTGCGGCACTCGGTGTCTCTGTCCCATTCGCCTTAACATCGGATACCTCAAATGTCATAGATATCGTATTCGTCCCCTGATAAGATACCCCATTAAAATATGCTTTCTTGCTTTCCGTAGTCACATCATCAATATAGGTAATTGCCCAAATATTGACAAATGCAAAGTCAAACACATTGTTCGCTTTTCCTGTTGTACTCTTCAAGCTGCTATTATAAGTAAACACACTATTATTCATGGAATACTCTTTTCCATTGACTGTTATGGACTTTACCTTAAGCGTGGCATAGCTGATCGGTGAATCCTCCGGCTCCGTCGCCTGAATATCCTTCAAATACAGAGAACCGATATTCTGAAGCTGCGTATCCGTCACCTTCAAGGTCATTGTATATTCCTGATCTGCTGTCGTGATATCTGCACTTTCTTCGCTGACGGTAGTGCCCCAGTCGTTCGTATTCATCATATAAAGCTTCGTACGGATATATGTCGGTTTTGGCACTGTCACCTTACACTCTGCCTTATAGCCTCCTGCCACAGATGCCGTGATCGTACAGCTTCCGGCGCCCACTGCCGTAACAAGTCCGGATGAACTCACCGTTGCGACCGTGTCATCATCGGATGACCAGGAGATCAGATCCTGACTGTCCGCCGGTGTCAGAGAAGCATTAAGCTGTACTCCCGCATCGCCAACACTGACTGTAATCCGATCCTTGTCCAGTGAAATCCCTGTTGCCGTAGAGGATGCACGGTAAATCTCCATCACCGCATTCACAACCTCCGGATGTACAACCGTATTCGTTGAACGGTCGATCAGACAGAAGCCATACACTCCGTTATAACCATTATCCCATGCTACCGGTACCAGACCATTCTGCTTCGCATAATAGCAGACCTTTTGATAGAAATCGGCACGGCATACCGTATTCTGACTGTCTATCGAAGACTTATTGATCGCACCAAACTCTCCGATCACCACCGGGTATCCCCGCGAAACAAACTTATCTTTTAATTTCTTGAACTGGGATACCATATAGCTTTCATCCCCCCAGGATGCCTTCTTCGTAGAATCCGTTGCCTTGCTGCCCCACTGCGTAACCGCCTGAGATTCCGTTCCACAGAATTCCCATGGCGCATAATAATGAACCGAGATCATGATCCTCTTCTCTCCGGCTGCCACACCGGATGACAAATACTGATCTGTTGGCAGCGCAAAACCATAATCACCAACCGTATAATTAATATCCGTATTCCATCCCGGAATCAACAGCCAGCGCTTGTCATTATTGCCGCCGGTCTGACGAACCGTATCCACAAAGATCTGATTATATGTATTAATATTCTCATAATGCGTTCTGTTCGGATCACCATAAGTTCCATCAAATTCCTCATTCATCGACTCAAAGATCAGATGCTCATCGTAGTCCTTAAAGCGCGTTGCAATCTGCTGCCAGCATGCCTTATACTTCTCCCGGATCTTCGTCTGATCGCTGCTTCCGCAAAGAAGCCATCCTCCATTGATCGTCGTATAGCCATCTCCATGCATATTCACAATCGCATACATATCGTTCTTCACACAATAATCCACAACCTCCTGCACACGGTCAAGCCAGGCAGAATCAATCTGATATCCATTATTATCGTCAATCTTGTTCAGATAAGACACCGGAATGCGGATCGACTGAAAGCCTGCACTTTTCGCAGCCAGTACAAACTGCTCCGTCAGCTTCGGGTTGCCCCATGCTGTCTCATTCGGAGTTCCGGCATCATTCGCTTCGAGCGAATTGCCCAGATTGTAACCAACTCCCATTGCCTCCGTGATCTGCTGTTGATTCAGATCCTGAAATGATGATGTCGAAGTCGCTGCACGAGCCGGCACACCCCCTGTTCCACCGGACGTCAATGAAGCGATCGTCATCGCTGCACTCAGCAGCACCGCCAATACTCTTTTGTTCTTGCGCATATAATGCCCTTCCTTTCCATTTTGTACAAAACAACCCCAGCGTTCTGCCCTCCAAGAATTGCTTTGCAATTCTTGGAGGTATCCCACCACATTACGATCTTTTTCCTATACCATTAAAAAAATGGGAACAATCCCCATTGCTCCCGCTTGTAATTATATCAAATATCTTTTTGAATTACTATACACTTTTACAAATATTCTACTTTTTACTCTTGCAGTTCTGCTAAAATCCGTAGCACCTCAGATTCCGGCAAGGAAAGTTTATCCGCAATTTGGGATGGGGTCATATGAAACCCTGTGTATAATATTTCTATTTTGCCCTCGAGCCTTCCTTCGATTTTTCCCTCGATTTTGCCCTCGAGCCTTCCTTCGATCTTTCCCTCGATCTTTCCCTCTTCATATCTTTCCCTATATTCCTGCTGTAATGTCATATAATCCAGCCTCCACTTCTCATTCTGACGGACTGACTGCACCGCCTACTCCAGATCTTGCGTGAAAGCATCCGATACACCCTTTCCATCGATATAATCCAACAAACGTTTCATTTCCGGACTTACATCGTCCATTGTCCCCTTCGTATTTAAGACAATCTTAACCGTACCGTCCCCAAATGTCAATGACGTATCTTCCTTACAGAGGTTTTCAAAAGTGTATATATGACGCCCCTTTCCATATTGATCAAATGTGCAGATAAAAATGACATAGCTTTTCTTCAGGTTCCTATAATCCTCCCCCTTTTCAAGAATATTCAGATCAATCATCCCCTGATAATACCGCATACGTTTCGGCAAATCTCTCTTCCCTGTGGTCTGCATTTCCAAATTGAAAACTGTGTGCTTATCATCCTCTACATACACATCCAACCGAATCCCCTTCGAGCCCGCCGAAACATCAATACTCTTCTGGGAATCCGGATATTCAATCTTCGCAATCTTGATACCAAGAATCGTTTCCAGAAACGGCTTCACATATTTCGGATTACGCATGATCACACTAAACATAAAATCATCCTTCAGTTCCAGTTCTTCATAAGCTTTTGCATTCTTCATAATTATTTATCCTCCTCTTCCCCTGACAATACGCTCTGCTTTCAAATATCATGCTTTCACATTGATGCCATTAAGCATACCATTCTTTCCAAAAAATAACTATTGACGCAACACCCAAAGGTTTTTCAAAAAATCTGATGGATCTCACAAAAAAATTTTTCATAGAAACAGAACGTATAAGAGCTTTTTGAACATTTGCAATAGATTCTTTATGAAAAATAGACAAAATCATTGCAAATTATTTGGCATATTGCTCAAAACAAAAAAGGGAAGAACCAGAAACAAATAGTTTCCAGCTCTTCCCTTTTCAAAAATCAAAACAGATCATGAATTGGAATAATCAATTGTAAAATGACTCCTCACCAGCTGCCGTTTCAAATTCTGCGGATACACCTTATCCGGATCCACCTGTGCTTCCACTGCCAGTTCCTTCATCTGCCGCCATATGTAGCTGCGATCAAGTGCTGTCCCCTTTTTCGTACAGAAAATAATTCCATCGGAAATCTCCTGATAATCAATATATTCGTACAAGTCTCCAATCAGATCCTGCGGTAACAAAACCTCAAACGGCTCCCCTGCTCTCGGTACCGTCACAACGCCCTCCTCCAATGCTTCCACGGTAAGATATTGAAGCTCATTCATCCGAATATCCGTCAACGCAAATATCTGAATCAGCAACACCAGTCTGTAATTCTCCTGCTCCAGTGCTGTATGTAACAGAGCCTCATACTCCTCTTCCGTCAAACGAGCTTGAATATCCTGACTGCATTTCTTACGAATATTCAGACTCTTGCAATGCAGATCCGTGCGCCCGGCATATTTACAATATGATTTAATACTCGCAATAATCGAATTAATGCTACGGGTTTCATATCCCGCATCCGGTAAAGATTTCAAAAACGCATCCAACGAAGACTGCGAAAGAATCTGCGTTTGATCCGACAAAAAATGTGCGAGTTTGTTAACATCTCGCACATACTTTTTCGCTGTATTCAATTTTATGTTAGAATCCATCAGATATGATTGAAACTGTTTAATATCTGATGGGGTGAGTGAATGAGTCATAGAGCTTTCTCCTTCAACTTGTATATGTTATCAACTATATAAACAAAAAACAAATCAGCAAACCACCTGTTACATCAAAACAATCTACATTTATCCATTCCTTCATACCATTACTGATCAAACTACATAAATATTGATATTTATTCCAGATTCTTTCCTTCATTGGTATGGAAACTCTCCGAATTAAATAATCATTCAGAAATGCTTTCAAGTTATTTATGTAATTATTTTAAACCGTTAAAAAATTTGCAATGCATTTTTCCAAATCAACAGGAATTCTTAATTGCATTGCAAATGTGTTTTACAAATAACATTATATTCGTTTTATTTGATACAATCATATTCATTCTAAGTAACCATTCCACAAATCATTTTTCCTTGAGATAGTTCATTTGTTCATCATCTTCTATATTTTTGTCATAATCCGATTTCGTTCTGCTCTTTGAAGATAGAATAAAGCATAATATCACTATCATTATGTTAATTATGGCTATCACAATAATTAAAAGAACCGTTAAAAATTTCATACTTATCATCATGTTTCTTGGTACGCTCCTTTTTTCTGAAATTTCTTAGTCCTCATTGAATGTGCAACCCTCAAAAGGACAAATCGCTCGCCCCCACGACACTTGGTCTTTAATTACTTTTCCTACACTCTTCCCACCAAAAATGGAATGTTCTGGAACATCTCTGTTTACGGTTGTGTATGCAGTAATTAAACTGTCTTTGCCAATAGTAACACCTTTTTGAACTATAACATTCGATGTAAGCCAAACATGATCTTCAATTGTTACCGGCTCTGGCGGATTACAAGCAACTCCCTTACCATTATAAAGAGAATGGAAATCACTATCATAAGTAATAACGTTTCGACCAATCATAACATCATCTCCGAAATTAATATTCTTATGTATAATAATAACGCTACCTCCATTTGCTGAAAAATACCCTGTATTAAACACAGCCCCCTGCTTAATCTCCAAAACAGTATTGTAGAACAAATCTGCTCCGTTATTGCAATTCCATACTGCGGTATCATTTAGTCGTATGTGTGTTTCTGCTCTAGATCCTTTTAATTTATTAATTCCGATATTTAAATCTTTATCACCTGATAAAATTATCTTTGAACTCCCCTGTAAATCAAGAACGGCATTTTTATGTGGCATTACTTTAGCATTTGATTTTCTTACTATATTTTTGCAAAAATAATTATAATAAATAAACTTTTTTACATCTATATCAGTTCTAAGAATGAGCCTAACCAATCCTTTACATTTTGCCATCATTCCTCTAATTTTGTTTTTAATTTTTGTTGCTACTGACACTTTTATACATTCACTAACGCAGTAACTAAATGGATGTGTTTTCAATAAATCAAAAAACTTATCTTGCTTATCTGTTCTAACAGGATTCTTCAATAATGCCGGATTACCAGGAAGAACCTCTTCCAAAGCATGAACTTTAAATTCAAATGCTCTCTTACTTTGATCAAATAATTGTTTTCCTTTTTTGGTATTAATCAATAAAACTGATATTCCCTTAAACATATCAACACTATTTTGATCTTTGATTCCCCAAAAATCTCCAATCGTTATATCTGAATTTAATCTCGGCAACACTTTATATTGGCAATTATAGCAGGATTCCCTGGTATATAAATCATTAAAAATAAAACCTCGAACCCACCAATCTTGATTTTTATCTCTTATTGACTCCTTACCGTTATCAAACTTTACCTGAGAAGCAAGACTTTGCCAACCATATTTCTTATTCTTAAGGTGAACTTCCACTACTTTAGAGTTGTATTCCTTCTCTAATTCCTCTATATAAGCTTTAAATGCTTTAGGAGAATTAATACTTCTACATATAAAATCCATACAATAAAGATTAACATACTCTTTTCCAAGAAAAGACTTTATCGCAGCAATTTGACAAGGTGTTCCGCAAAAAAGTACTTTTGTCCCTTTAATCAGTTCCTCTTTTACTGCCTTATATATGCCTTCCGTATCAGACTGAAAATATTTAGATCCCTTTATTTCAAGCAGTTCTTCAACACTTCTTGCAATGGCATGTTCCGCAGATTGCCAATCCTTTCTATAGCGACTTCCAACTACGATGCCACCATCTGCTAAAAAATGATATGCTATCTCCCAAAATGCTCCACCTGAAGTACTAGAAATTCGTGTTTCATCATTTTTACTCCAAACAGAGTATACACCCGGATTATTTGTAACATTTCCATTCTCGTTTAGAGCTGGACATTTTTTTAAACATAATTCACATTTTACACAATTATTATTAACCTTCGGATACCAAAACCCCTGTTCATCTGTTTCAAAATATATAGCACCTTTAGGACAAATGTCAGCACACATCTTACAACCTGTGCATTGCTTTTTATCAATATTATTTATCATTTAATCACCTTTTTCTAATATTCTTATACATTTTTAGAGTTATCTCATTTACAGCTTAATCCTTTTCTGTAGTACTCTTCAATGTGAACTCACTCTTTCGCTAAGTTTTAAGTATAATTTTAAAATCCGACATCCCTCTTCCCTATGTCATAACTACGAAAAAACATCTTCTCCTATTATTGAAAAATCATAATCTATCCCACTCACAATTGTCCGAATCATATCTTGTTCTCGAATTTATATTCATACTATCGATTATCTTCATCTGAGTATCAGATAAAACGAAATCAAATACATTCATATTATCCTTAAAATGTTGAAGTGTCGACGTATTGAAAATTGGAATAATTCCATTTTGAATATGCCATCTCAATATAACTTGGGAAAGTGATTTTCCAGTTTCTTTACATACCTGTTCCATTCTTTTACTAGCTTTTAGTCTAAAGTCTAAACGCGCTGTACTAGTATATGCCATAATCTGAATGTTATTGTCTTTACAATAATTTCTAAAATCCATTTCCGACAAAAGTGGGTGTAATTCAACTTCATCAACCATTGGCATAATTTCCGCAACTTTTTTTATTTCTTCCAAATGATGAATTTTACAATTGCTAACCCCTATCGCCCTTACCAATCCCGATTTATAAATTTCCTCCAACTGCTTCCAATACCCAAGGTATTTTCCCTCAACCGGCCAGTGTAACAGATATAGATCAATATAGTTTACACCAAGCTGTTTCATGCTTTCTTTCAAAACTATTTTTGCAGGAATTTCCTGTAGCTGTGCTCTGTTATTTAATTTAGTACAAATATAATAACTTTCTCTTTTCTTTCCTTTCAATCCTTCTCTAAGCATACATTCGGCCCCATCATATGCCCTTGAGGTATCAAAAAAGTTACATCCATTCTCCATAGAATGAAATGTACAATTGATAATTCCTGTATCTTTTTTATATTTTCTTGTATCTTTTCTTAAAACAGATTTCAAAGCAAATTTTGTTTTTTGTTTTGCTCTTTCTGTAAATGTAACCTTATAGTCTACAATGTCGGTTCCAAAACATATATTTGGAATTTTATAACCATTTGATAATATCCTATATTGCATTTACATCATCCTCTCTTTAGCATTTTTTTCATCAACATCATTGACTCCACAAATTCTGTCTTATTTCTATACAATACGACTTCTATCACAACAGGAATTGCAACACATACTCCTCCTTTTATCAACAAGCCTAAAATACCATCCATTATTATTTTTTCACAAACCCCCATCGTTACTACAGTTGAAAATATCGCCACAAATATATACTCAACAATTTCTTTCAAATACGCTACTATAGAACCTTTATACAAATATTTAAATAAATTATGAACCAACCAAGGCATCGAAATAAAAATGTAACTAATAATAGTTGATAAAATTATTCCATAAAGACCAATTTTTTTTACAAACATAACATTCAAAATCAAATTAACACTAGCACCAATCAAAGGTCTAAATCGATCTGTATGCCACATTCCAGCAGCGTCCTTAACGGTTGCCCAGACCATTGCAAGTTGAAGACAATAAAATAAAATACAAAACAGAATCACAAAACTAAAATCCAACATAAGTTTCTCTCCAACCCATAATCCCATAAAAGGCTGATAAAGTCCTGCAAAGCAGCAACAACATATGCAAAGTATAAAACAAATAATAAATGTAAATTTCTTAAAATCTTTATAATTCTTTTCGGGAGACTCCACAACCAAACTATTTCCGATCCCCGCCGTTATTGATGAAAATATAACCATTATAAATCCACATATTGAATTCATAATAAAATAATAATTTTGATATATTGCCAAAGTTGTCAATCCTAAAAATGCAGATATAACTATCGTATCAGCCGATCCCACAACAACTGAACCTAGTTTTGCCGTAAATAAATCTTTTATCCTTTGATTAATTTGCTTAACCTCATTTCTTGGAAGTTTTCCTTTCGGTTTATATTCTGGATACAACTTATCTGCAGCAACTGCTATAGCAATATTAGTCATTGCTTGTGTTAAGAGCATAATAACAACATAAAAATAATAATTTTGCGTTATCCATAAAGCTAGAAGTTGCAAAACATATTGAATTGTATTTGTTAATAAACTAATTTTACTTATAACATCTACTCTTTGATATGCTTGTAAAATACTGTTTTTATACGCATACAACCAATAAGACAATACCGTAGCTCCAAGATTTAAAAGATACAGAACATAAATATTGATATCATTAGGAACATCACCAGAAATCAAATTCGGAATAAAAGGCGTTAATATGCAACCAACAATAGCAATTCCCCCACCAATTCTCCTATAATACGTTCTATAAAGTTCCATCAATGCACAAATGATTGTAGAATTATCCTCTGCAATTGGTCCATACATACTATATATCATTGCAGTTCCAACTCCCAATTCTGCCAAATTTAATACTTGAAGGATTGATGTAAAAAGAGAATTAAGACCAAGATACTGAACTCCCATAAGATATATGATAGCTGTTCTCATCAAAAAAGGAATCAAAATCTGATACGCCTTTAGAGTCACACCAAATATAATATTTCTCTTTGCATTTTTTGTTCTTTCTATCTTTGCCACTATTAGATCCTCTTATTTCTTTTGATATATACTTTTTCAAATACTTGTTTACATCTGCTCAATTTTAACACATATTGTCCATTTATTTGTCTTTTAAATATTTTTCACATTTCCCCATTGCAAATGTTTTCTCAACTTAATTTTTTCTATTGCATTTATTTCTCAAATCATATAACAAATTACAATCATTTCAAAATACATCAATATTATATTATCAATATTACAATCAAACATGCACTTATAAATCTCTACCATCAAGAATCATCACTTCTAATATATACTGCTGATTCTCATAGGTCAAAAAGTCTTTTCATTTTGACTATTATATAATCAATATACAAACAGCGTTTTTTACAATATTTAGTTGCAACAAAAACAATTATTTCTATTTTTTAGAATCATTTGCTTTACATTTGAATGAAAACTTTTCCTCTTACAAATGCTAACTCCCAGAATTGGAACATTTTAATATTTTCTCTAAATATTCTCTCGACTTTTGATAAAGTTCTTGTAAACTTTCACAACTCATATCGCTACTAATTCCATCGTAGGCACTATCCGTACGTCCTACACTCTGCAAGAGTTCTTCGATTCGGCTATACATCTTCTCAAAGCCTTCCTGTTTTCGTCTAAATACAGTAAACTCCTTTTCAAACAATATAGAAAATACTGTACAATGAAATGAATCCGTCAACACATAATCTGCACAATCAATAAAACTGATAAATTCGCCAACACCACACTGTGCAATTGCCTCATCCTGCATATCAAAAAAGTTTATTATTCGAAGCCCACGTTTTTGCGCGACATTATCAATAAACTGTCGATATTCTTCTGTAATATCACCCAAAAAATAAGCAAAAATAAATCTTTCATCCAACGTCACGACGGAAAAAATATCAGATTCTATTTCTCGCCAATCCTTTGCTTTCAAAAGTAATGTTGGATCAAGCACATGTATTGCTTTTTTTCCTGTTGCTTTTCTGACCAGTGTGCATCCAGAGTTTTCTCGGCAAGAAATCTCATGCATTCCATTAAGTCCATTAATATGTTCAGATCGATCAGCCAATGGAAAATCTTCAAAGCCAAAACTAGCCGCATAAGCTACACGCTTTGTTTCTGGCATAAACTCTAAATAATAATATGGTAGCTCGTTTGGAGCACTACGCCATTTATGCCAAACCTGATCACTCCCCACAATTGCAAGATCATATGTATTCCAATTTTTTTCAAAAACATTTTCATATGTAACTTGCTGAACATCTGTGATATACCCTTTTGTAAACTGCGCTATTGATTTGCAACGAAGTTGTGTATTTATAAACATTCTATATTTTTCGGCATATCTTTCGCTTCCTAAATATCCAAGATATTTTTTTATTTGATTTTTGATAAACACTTTAAACGATAAAACCGATGTGTATCCACAATCGAGATTGGTAACCTCAGCACCATACTGTTGCAAAATCTTCTGTAATGCATAGTTCTGTAATCGATTACCAATATTATTGTTGTCTTGTATCGTAATAAGTAAAATTTTCTTCATAATCCCACTCTCTTATTTGTTCTTAATTTTCAGATAAAAATTCGGCCAGAGTCCAAATACTATAGCAGTGAATAATTCTCTATATTTATTAGTATTTATTAACTCTTTAAAATATATAATTTGAAGACTTCGATATTTAGTTATCATCATTTTCATATAGCCTTGATTTCGAAACGTCTGGTCATTATAATATTGATTACACTTTTCTTTAATTCGAATAATCAATGCTACTTTTACTAAATTTTCAGCGAAACTATTCTGGTATAGATTACAAATTTCTTCCCACGCATAAATCTCTGACATTCTTTTTAAATTGAATTCTCCATGTGCAGCAGATTCTCGACATTGAACATAATGATATACTGTATCAGATACAAAATACAAATTTCTCGCTTTTTTCAAACATTTTGCAAAAAATAAACTATCTTCACCAACAGGAAATCTTTCATCAAATTGTAGTCCTTCTACAATCTCTCTTCTAAATATAGCCCCCCATACTACGGGATGCTGCAAATCACCATTCCACTCATAATCCTTCGCGGAAATAAATACATCCTCATTCCTTCCTCCCCTTGAAAGTATATTCTGTTCTTCATCCTCATCCTGTCCTGCACAGTAACAAATGTCAACACCTGAGTAAGAAAATCCTTCCATTAATTTTTCCAAATAATCTGAATCAACATAATCATCAGCATCAATAAACACTAAATCACCTTTTGCCTGCGCTAGTCCAACATTTCTTGCCCTTGCAACGCCGACATTTTTCTGGTGTATAACACGGAATCTCGCATCCATTCGTGCACTTTGATCACAAAGATTACCTGTGCCATCATAGGAACCATCATCCACTATAATCACCTCAAACTCTTTATAGGTTTGCTTTCGAATGGAATCAAGACATCGTTGTATATATTTTTCTCCATTATACACTGGAACAATAATCGACAACATAAAATAATCCTTTCTGTTATTGAAGAAAAAATAATTCTAACAATTGACATTTCATACTGCAAAAATTTTCTTATATATTTTGATTTTTTATTATTTATAAATCTCGTTCGTATTTATCTCCACTATTAGATTTTTCAATTATTACTTTATTTATATATTGCACGCTTGTTTTATTCGGAAATTATGTCAAGTACATCCTCCGCTCACAAACAGCTTTACATGAATATAACACAGCATTAACCAATACTTTATTGAAATATTCTTTTTGTGGCTTCTAGTATATCTCCTATAATACAAAATAGCTTGCTTAAACAATGTGTCATTTCTATTTCTAATTGACTTATAGCATACAAGAATAACATCCTGCATACTTCTTTTCATTGCTATCCTAGTCAATTTAGTTTGAGGCATTTTTTCCATCACTGAACGTTCTATCTTTACAGAAGATTCCATAAACGACATTATTTTTAAATTATTTTTTTCATCTCGAATATCAAAATCTATCTTCGAAAGATGCTCGTCATCTACTATATAATATAAATATAAAATATTAGGAATAATTAAAATCTTTTTACAATTCAGCAATAATCGAACCGCCCATTCTTTATCTTCACATAATACCAATTTTTCATCAAACAACGGTATCTCATCTCTTTTTATCGCGCTAACCTTCCACAATTTGTTCCATGGATAGCCACCTCCACATTCATAATCTGATTCTATGATTTTTTCAATACATATATCCGCTTCTATTACTTTTTCTTCATCTGTTATTTTTCTTATAACTTTTTTTCCCTTTTTCTCTTTCCACCCATAAGCAATCATATCCACATCTTTATAAATTTCTACATAACTCACCAATTCTGCCAAACAATTTTCCATCAATTGGTCATCCGAATCCAAAAACATCAAATAATCCCCTGTTACATTAACCAAACCAACATTTCTTGCAGATGAAACACCACCATTGTTTTTTTTTAATATTTTAATCTTCTCCTGATCCTTATACCTATTAAGAATCTCTCTCGTTTTGTCTGTTGATCCATCATCAATCACAATAAGTTCATAATTGCTATATGTTTGTCGCAAGACACTATGTATCGCATTGTTAATATTTTTTTCCCCATTATATACTGGTAATACAATTGATATACACACATTTTCGTTTATACTCAAATCCATTCTCCGTATACCTCTGCAATCATTTTATCCCAATTCAATTCTGAATTAACATATTCATATCCGTTTTCACCACATACTTTTCTCAATTTGGGACTTTCAATTAACCTCTTAATTTTATATGAAAATTCTTTCAATATAGCCAACTTACATTGATTAATATTTACAAACAAACCAACATTATATTCACTTATTATATCTGCCAAGGACATTTTTAAAGCAATAAGAGGTAATTTATGTGCCATGGCCTCAATTAATACACTTCCTCCACTTTCTCTAAGCGATGGTAATATAAAAATATCAGCTTTCTCATACACTTTTGACATCTCATCATATTGGATACTTCCCATCAGCCTTACTTTATCTTGAAGATTAAGATCTATAATTTTTCTTTGTATTACTTCTTTCTGATCACCATCACCATAAATCAAACATTCCCATTTCACCTGTGTATCAAGCAAAGAAAGAACGTCAAGTAACAATAATAATCCTTTTTTATTAATCAAACGACCAACAGATATTATAGTTACAACTTCATCATTTCTTTTTTCAATAATTAAATTTGAAAATTTATCATTCAGTGGAACATCCGGCAAAATTGACCCTGTATTCAATCTTACTAAAGTTTCACGATTACAAGCATATACTTTATAAAACCTAGATATTTTCAACTTAAAAAAAGGGTTATGAACTTGCATCACATTCACCATTGTCCGCAATTTTCCAAACTTATCATCATATTGCTTAAGTGCAGACGAACATTCCTGTCCTCCTCCAACTGGTCCAAAAATAGTTTTACAATTTTTTAATTTCCACCAATTTCCGGGATGTCTAAAATCAGACAACGAATATACATGACATACGTCGAAATTAATTTTGCTTCTTTTTATTGTTAAATACGCTTTTCTTTGCCATATTCTATAATATATGGCATTGTAATTTAAAAACAGCCACTTATCCATCCCTGAAATTGAAATAAGTTGAACATGCTTTAACTGAAAATCCGCAATATCTTTTTTGGTAAGAGTAAGGGAAATTACATATATACGATCATTATCTTTAACTTTTTTATCAAGATGCGTTATCCACCCCCACGAAACAGCATATTCACCTCCTTTATACGGCGAACATGCATATGCTTGTATTAAATAATTCATTACTATGCCCCCTCTATAAAATCAACCCTGTTATCATATTGTACTTGTAATAATGAAAGTAAAAGAATAAATCCACTATTAAATGGAATTTCTACAACCGCAACAACAATAAACACAAAAATGACGAGATAAAACATGATATTACTATTTTTAGCACAAGCAACAGAAGTAAATACCAAAAGCAGAAAAGCTATACCTCCAGCAAAACCATATGTCAAAATAATTTCAGCTAGTCCATTTTGAGCATTATACCATCCATGATATGCAAGAGTTGCAGCAACATAACTTCCAAAGCCGCCCCCCCACAAACCTGCTTTTAAAATAAGTGGAAAAAGCAATGTATATAATTCCATTCTACCCGTCAAACTAAGATCTTCATGTAGAATATTTACAATGATATTCTGTACAAATGAAAATCGTAATATAGCACTCAATCCAAGGACGAAAAACATTGATAGAATAATCATTCCCACTATCACGAATGGATTATCAATAAATCGCATTAAATTCTTTCCAAAAAGAGTTAGTATTAAAAAAATAAATATTGCCATTATACCTGTCGAAGTTTCGATAAGAGTACAAATTCCTATACATGCAATTACCTGCAGAACAAATAACGTTTTTTTCCATTTTTTCGAAAAAATGTGGTTGCCATTCCATGTCAAGCCAAATAACATTAGATAAAATATCAACATATATGCTGTCGGAAATTTTCCTCTCATAAAAAGAAATTCCTCAAGAACAGCCTTTTGCAAACTCCCCATCATCCCCAAAACTATTACCCATAATATGCTAAAAACAACGTACAGTTTACTCATATTATATAGAATTTCAAACAGTTTATCTACGCCACGTTTTTTTTCATACTGTTTAATCACTAAAAAAATATCCATTATAAGTAGTGCGCCAATACATCCTCTGAATACTTGAGTATACAAGATAGTATCTCTGTTGATAATACATGATATTATGATTGTTAACGGATACATAAACATCAACAAATATTTTGGTCTTTTTATGATTTGTTCAAACGAATCTAAAAAAATAAAACCTGCAACTACCGCTTGATACACATAATAGATCTTTTCATTTGGGATATAGAATTGAAAAATAGCAAACCACAAAAGTATTATACGCAAATCATATTTGCTTACTTTCATTTTTTGTTTTCTCCTTTTCCACTATATTTTTAAGTCTCAGCATAACAATAATGCAAAAATACATTTTTAGAGATAACATTTTCAATAATATGCTGTACTTTGTGTGTAAATTATTTTTGACATGACCCAGCATATGAATATTTTCTTGCAACATCTCGTCCTCAGCTATTTGCTTTAAATACGTTTTGTGTTCATCCATAGATGCCCAATTTTTATATCTGGATTGTGTTATGGCTCTCCCAGCCGTTTGTAAAACTTTTATCGCAAAGAAATGATTAAATTTCGGTATTTTCCAAATCATACTCTGCGCTTCAAGATACTCAAGAACCTTTTTGAATCCAAAATAATAATCATAATCAAATTTTCTTGTCATTCCAGATCCGATCCTATAATCATACAGTTCCTTGTTCAAGTATACAAATGTTTTAGCGTTATTAAAAAATTCAATTGATTGTAATGTATCTTCTCCATTATTAACTCTCGAAAAATCTATATAATTCATTTTCAAATCTACACAAGAACGTTTATAAACTTTTGTACATACACTCACCACACTATGATGTAACATAAACTCTTCCAACAATTCCTCCCTGTTTATCCAACAATCAGGTTTTGTCGTAAAAATATCTGAATAACCATTTTTCTTCATATCATTTAAAACAGTATAATAATTGAACAATATCATATCTGGTTCATGATATTTCTGAATTACTTTTTTTATATCTTCAAGCATATTTTTTTCAAGCAGATCGTCAGAATCACAATTTATAATATATTCACCACTTGCATGTTCATAACCATATCGTCGAGTAAGCAGAAGACCATGATTTGAATTATGATATACTCTTATTAAATTAGGATATTCACTGCTATATTTATCACATATTTCCCCGCTTCTGTCTGTGGACCCATCGTCAATTAAAAGTATTTCACAGTCGTTTTCTTTTCTATTCACTTGGCAAATTATAGACTGTAAACATTCATTAAGATATTTTTCTACATTATACACCGGTACAACAATACTAAAAAGCATAATTTACAATTCCTCACAATTTATTTAGCAAAACTTTTAAATCAAATGTCAAATTTAATCCCATATTATAAAAGTTAATATATTTTTTATCTAAAAGATGTTTCTTTATCTGAAAAGATTTTTTATAATTACAAATCTGTTTTGCTAATGATTTATATTGAATAATCATTTTATCCCCATAACCATCCAAAAGTTCTTTCATCTGCATTTCAACATGATACTCGTTTAAATATTGATTTACTTGCTTGAAATATGCTGGTAGACTTCTCCCAAGCCCAACGGTATTTCCACCATGTTGACGATAACTCATATGTGGTTTTACATCTATAAAGACTTCGCCACCAAGGCATAGACACACCTTCAAAATCCATGTATCATGCATTAGCATATAATTAGGTTCATATTCAACCACCGCTTGCAACAACGCTTTGTTAAAAACACCTGTACATCCTGCAAAATCAGATAAAACAAATCTTGTCAACAAAGATCTTTCACCATTCAGTTCATGATTCGCTATAAAATTTAAATTTCCATCCACCAAACGTTGTCCGCAATAATATAAAGCTGGAATATTCATAGCTACGGTATCAAGATGCTGTATCGCAACAAACAACTTATCCACGTCCCAAACATCATCCTGATCAGCAAAAGCAATATAATCAACATCAATTTTTGATGCTGTTTTCAACAGATCATAATATCCTTTCGCCACATTAAGATGTTCTCCCGTATACCATTGAAGTTTTCCTTTCTTTTCGTATTCATCAAGAATTCTTTGTGTATCATCTGTCGAACTATCATCACGGACTAGTATCTCAACTACAACATTTTTTTGTGCAAAAATACTTTCTAATTGTTCGGAAAGATATTTTTCACCATTATATGTCGCCATGACAACCAAAACTTTTTTCATGCATTCATCCTCAATACAATTCATTTACCAGTTTTTGCAATTTTTCATTAAATCTTGTATTATTACTACTCATTCCATGTCCCATGCCAGCAACTACCTGATCATAGTTCATTATGATATCTCCCAATGTATCAACATCCTCTACCGGAATAATCGTTCCCATTCTCTGTGCCACATTCCTTGCAAATTCAACTTGATGATCATTTACATGTTCGTCAAACTGATGCTGACGAGGTACAACGATGGGCGTTTTTCCAATCTGCAGTGGCATAATAAAGCTAGCCGGACCACCATGGGTAATCACAATACGCGCATCAGCTACATTCTTAATCATCTGCTGATATGGAATCAATTTACTCCACGTGCAATACTTCGGTTCATATGTACTAAAACCAGTTTGAATAATTACATCCTCCTGAATCGTTCCATCTTTTTTTAATTCATCTATTTTGCGAATCAACCTATTAAATGGCTGCTCATGGGTTCCTACCGTTACAAAAATCATCTTCTCATCCCTACTTAAAATATACTTCCCAAGTTAATCGCCTTCGGATAAACCTTTTTCTGCTCTTCCCACTGCACAATAAATTTATCCACAATTGGGTAAACCATTTTGCCTGTCATTGTCGGCTTATCAATTCGATCAAACACTTCGATATAAACCAATTTTGTTCCCATTAACTTTCCAAGATAAAAAAACGGAACAGCAACTGCTGCACCGCAGGAAATAATCAAATCTGGTTTTTCTTTATGCAACACTTTCCACGCAATTTTTGTATTTTTAATAAGTGCTTTTAAACTGCGATTCGTCGGATAATAACACGGATACATTTTTTCACCTTCCAAAATGCTTCTTGCGTCCTCTTTATCGAAAGTCACCCAAAAATGATCTTTATCTTTCCAAAAAGGCTTCAACATATATAAATGTGTCAAGTGCCCTCCTGACGATCCAACTAAACATATTTTCATTTTTTGCCTCCATAGCCAGAATATTTTTCTTAAACTTCAATCATTTATTAATTTCATACCGAATATTTACGAATTCTAATTGTTCTGTTTTTCTCCCATTTCGCACCATGCAATAAAAAAGACCGTGCTTCGCCACCCGCGCCCCACCTCCGGCAGTCCGCAGTTCTCACTTCGCGTCACCCGCTCTTTCTGTCCGCCGCTCCACAGCACGCGTCACTCGTCATCCTGCTTACACGGTTTCTTAATATGTTGCTCTATGGTTATGTGATAAAATTTTGCATCGGCAACATTTTTCACATTAGCATCTTGATCTCTTCCCGCTGAAATGTAACCTTTACTTTGGTATCCATAAGCGGTATTTGCACAGTCCACTCATCTCTGTCCGGATCGGCGTGCAGAAATGTTCCTCTCACTCCCTGGAATGTGCCTGACAGCACCTCCACCTGATCGGTATTGACTGTTTCCTGATCTTTCTGCTCTTCAATAACGTCTGAAACTATTTGTTGAAGTTCTTCTTCGCTGACGCGGGCAATGGTTCCCAGTCCCACTTCGATCGGCGTGCGCCGTCCAAAAATCGGAATCTCCATTTTGGCGGTGCGGCGATGACGGTCTACACTTTTGATCCAGCCCGGAATCTTTCGCAGTGGACCAGACGTGATATAAACCTCGTCTCCGATCAGGAAGCCTTCGGAATATTGAACGATATGGTTCTTGTCCATCATCAGTGCAAGGAAATCCTGCTCTTCTTTTTTCACCGGCGATATGACATCGCCATCTTTTAATAATTTGGTGTACTGTCGGAATTGTTTGAGACCGGTCATGATTGGTTCGATCTCATCGGTATCTACGAACAGATACCCTGGAAATAATGGTTTTTCCACTTCATGCCATTCTTTTTTGAAATGCTTCTTCGTCTTATACATAGGAATGAACATTTCATGATACACAGCTTCGTCAATATACTCCTGACACTGCTGCATACACTTCTGCTCTAATCCTGACATTGTGTGAATCACATACCACATTTTCCCACTCCTAATTTCATGCAGTTGCCTTCATCTTCTGATGATTTACGCTATTGGCAAATCATTTACGTCTGTGATGTATTAAATAATATGTCTCGATACGTTGAAAACGCAGAGTTTACAAGGACTATATATTCGTTGAAATAAAAAGAGAGCCCATAATTTAGAAATAATAGATTCAAAAATTATTGGAACCATATGAGATTATAGATGTAATGACTAATTTAATTTTAGGACAATTCAAGCTAAAATATATCGCATTTTTCAGCATTTTCACATGAATTGATATATAAAGAAGTTTGTTTATAGCACATTTTACTCTTGTAATGTGAATCGGAGTATGCTACACTTAGAAATGCAAAATTACATTTACGACATAATATTTATTACGTTGCATTTCCTGTCACATATTCGGAAACAGCAGCGTTTTTTTATTGCCCGGCATACTACTGCGTTCCCACAGCATTTCCGGCATCCACAGTCCGACCGGCACGACCAGGCTCTGTCCGGAAAACCATTCAATCACACGCCATTGCTCCGGTGAGAGCTCCAATCTGTTTGAATACAAACCGCCATAAGCATCCGCAATGATATTATTGTTTAAAATTTATTTTATACGATGCTTTTGTATCTCTTTGAACCACCTTTCTGTTGATAAAACTGCCTTACAAAAAGATGCCGTCACCTCTTCGCCCTCCTCCTTTACAACGCTCACCATTCGTTTATACTCCTGCATATTATCAATCAGGACGCTTCTGCTCCAACTCTCCTCTATCGTTTTGGACTTTGTAACTATTTCTACATGATATCTCCATGGCACAAATCCAAAAGCAGAAGGGAAATCCATTTCTTTTACAAATACCGGCATTAGGAATGCCCTTATAGAACAAAGTGGGCTTGCCCTCTTTGCGCGTCACCGCACAATTGCTTATGCAATCTTCCTCTGTGCGGTGATCGCATCCTCGCGGAGCGTTTTTTACATTATAGGAAACGAAAAGTTTCCTATAATGTAAAAATAGGGACACTCTGTTGCAAGTATCCCTACATTCATCACAATGGATGATCTCTATTCACTTTTATATACAAAAATTACGTTTCATGTATCCAGGTCAAGTACCACAGACACCTCCACTTTACGAACTTGTACTTTTTCTTTATGATTTACACCAACTTCATTAAAAGTCCAAAACTCTGTAAAGTGCGTAAATTCAAGGATTTCTACATACTTTTGCGTTGTAGTCCAACCACCGTCTCCACATGCGGTGAAAGTTACTTCTTATACTAAATAGCAAAACCGTCACCTTTTGCGAAAAGGTTCATACCCCACTTAGGGGGATAGCGTTTACCCCACATTCTAGTGTTTTTTTCAACAAAGGGGCAAAGAGATAAACGTATCATAGTAATAGCCTCTATTTATGCATATAACTACTATTTCTTACATACCTCTGTCTGCCCTTCCTGTGACTATCTTAATTTCTAAAAAAAAGAGCCAGTATATGGCTTGGCAATAAATTCTTTTAAAACATAATCATAGTCAACAATTGACATTAAAATAACATTTCCGATTCCAATTTGCGGCTCGATTTTAAGATAGTTCTCCGTTGTTATATTATTACTTTTGCCTTGTTCTATTCCAGTTGCCTTTACCCATATTGGAAATGATTTTAGTTCTCGTATTAACTCACTTGGTTGAACATCATGATACATATTCAAAAGTCTAAACAACTCATCCAAACTTGCTTTAACGGACATTGTCGTATTAAAGTAAAAGAATAGCACTTTTTTCAAATCTATATTTTTAGTAGTCTTTAATGCTATATTCAAATTTTTATTACGTGCATATCCAACTTTGGGTGTTATCTTATTTGGTTTTACTATAACATTTGATAAGGCATCTCCTAATTCAAAAAGATTGATATTAGTTCTAAAATCTCCATTTACTAAATCTAAGAAAAAAGGTATAAAATAATTGACTATTTTTTGCGATGGCCTTCCTAAACCTTTCAAAATAGCATAATCTTTAGCCTTCATTACATATCCATTATTTATTTTTTGAATATACAATATATATGCAAATTGTTTTCTCTCACCTTTTTCCTTTAAAACTAATTTTAATAAAGTATCATATGAACTCTCATCACTTTCCAAATCACATAACACTTCTTCTATTAACTCAATAGTTAACAGCAGTTTATTTGCTCCAACCAAACACTCGATAAAAATACGGTTTCCTTTGCGAGCCTTTTTTCCCAAATCTCCCAACCAACCTGTATCGTATGCTAATTGTATAAATGCATCTCTATCTTTATACCATAACCCACTAAGAATCTTTTTTATTCTCGGATCATTTTTATACAGAAACAAACTTTTAGTAGAACCAATGCCTCTTATTTTATCCCAATTTTGAGAAGATCTATAAAGTGTGTATATTAAATCTACCAGTTGTTCTTCATTCATATTTTTTGCCAACTGAATTATAATAGCTTTGTCAACTTCATGATTGTAAATATACCATTTTATCGCTTTCATATTACCCATCACATTGCATGCAAGAAGGTAATATGTAATATCTTTACTATTCAGTTTTTTTATATTTTCTTTCCATATCCCACTAGATTTATCATAAAATTTTATTTTTCTTGGCTCAAAATAATTATTTAAAGTTTTCCAGATATATTCCTCAACCGTTGCATTTTTTTCACATGTCAAAGCACATATACACCCCAAATAAATATTAAGGTCACAAACGGTAATAATAAAATTTTCTCTATCTTTACCACGCAAACTGTGTGCCATATATTTTATTGAGGCATAATACTTATCTGATTGACACTTATCTCTAATTTGATTTTTTCTTATTTTCAAGACTGTATCACCGCCAATTCTTCCATAGCATAATAGTAATCCTGGTATGCCTGATGCGAAAATACATATAAATCTTCTCTTTTTTCTAATATACCTAATTGCAAAACTATATCTAATGCATATAATGCATCATACTGAAATCTATATGTATCCATACTTTTAGAACAATACTTCAGTACCTCTGACTCTGTCATTCCTGAATTTGCTTCTTTCTTTTCGAGGCTCTCAAATGCAATCATTCTCAAAAGGTATATTATTCGCTTTATATCCAATCGTGCATCCTGTTTTTCTTCTTTTTCCCTTACCAATAAGCAGTTCAGAAATTCAGCGATAATTTCACCTTCACTATGTGGAATTTCCTTCTTATATCGCACAATCTCTATTAACCTCGATAAGATCAATGGCGTATTTATTATTTGTACAAATCTCTCACTTCCATTAATTGAGGTAAACAAAAGTTCTTTCACGTCTTCTTCATCTACATTTTTTTTAATAAAATCTCTCATTTCTTCTTTAGATAATTTTATCAAATTAAAAATTGGCACATTATTAAAATCCCTAGTATCTTGTGGACGATTAGTAATTATAATAAATGTTTTGGGATAATCTCTAAGTAATTGCTTTATCTCACGCATTCTTAAAGTTTTTAAATTGCCACCTGCATCAGCTGGTATTTCATTTAAACCATCCAAAAATAGATTGATTTTTCCTTCTTCTAAAAGAGATTCACATATATCTACCCCAATATCAAGTTTATCACATATATACTGTTTTATTGTATACGTGGCTTTTGTCATAACTCCCAATAAAACTAATACGGGAATATTATAGTTTGAATCTTTCAATCTTTTTTTGGCATCCATGTATGTTAAATATTCTAATGTCGTAGTCTTCCCCATACCAGCTTCGCCCCATATCATCATCCTTCGTTCTGGTATACTATTATCTCTTAAGTATTCAACAGTGCCTTTTCTTCTCCTAGAATCAGATGTATCATCCTGATATTCGATAACATAACTACCCAATACAGAAAAATTCTCTTCTCCCCTTATATGAATAAATCTAGACATTCTTTTTTTTAATTGCTGTGTAATCTCATTTAAGTAATTTTCAATATTCAATTCATTATTAATACTCTTCTTTTTCAGATTACTGATCAATGCCTTTTTATTTATTTCTACTGCTCTTAAACAAGTTATCAGCACACTATCCAAATTGGTATATATTTCTCTTCGTGTCCAACCTACATATGTGTGCGACTCACTATTTCTTAATGCATATGATCTTGCTACATGTTCCATATAATTACCATCGCACAAATAGTCCTCTGGCTTTCGATCTAATTTCTTATTATCTGGATTAAGACCTAATTGAGTAATTACATGCGCTAAACCCAAATTCTCTTGTACTATCTTATCGTATTCATCTTCATCAATAAGTAAAATCATTTTTTTTAAAAGAGGTTCTATCTTGATGACATTAGACAAACACAGTTTTATATCATTTATAGTAGTCTCCCCATCAAAAATTTTACCTAAGGAAACATACAGTCTTTCTTCAATACCTACCAATTCCTTTTTTCCTGTTTTCAGAATAATTACTGAAAGCAGTATATCTATAAGTTCTCTCAAATTTTTATATCTATAGCTTGCATTTATTTCAGCCTCGATTTCATTTCCAATTGTATTTCTATCCATTTTTTTCCTTTCCAACTATTATTTTTCTGCAAGTATTTTTATTATAATCCATGCTATGAAAGTTTCTTGATAATAAAATCTTTTATTTCTTAAACAAATCTATTTTTCCTCTTTTACTGTAATCAAATGGAACTTTACTATTTGCTGCATTTCTCAATCCCATTCCTATTGCAATACTGTACCTTTTGAATGTTTCTCCATTCAGATTTGCATAAAAAGTAAGCGCCATTTTTATTTCATCATCCCACTTATTCCAAAGAACCGGACTTAACACCATATTCTCCGAAAATAAAGGTAAAATCATTGAAAAATAATATTTGATTTTTTCTAAAGGTGCATTATTTATTTGTTCAAAAAACTTGGCATAAATATGTTTCTCAGTAGATAAACAACTCAACAGTATGTATGACTTTGTATCCTCTGGAAAAGCAGTTATAGCAATTCGATGCATGACACCTTTTTTAGTATGCTTTATCCTTCTACCATTTAAATCATAATCCGGTGCTATAAATGCATAATTCGCAAAATTAATTCTTTCTGGAATAGTTATTACACAAGTTTCTATTCCATTGTATGTGCCAGACAATATCTCTGAATCGAAATGCCTCTTTACAGGTTCAAACTCTTTCAAGCGTAATTGCGACACTCTATATAAGCCAACCATCTGCGGTAGTTGAAAAACAGGTGGTCTTTTCTTAAAACATTGCTGAAAAATTTTATGTGAAACTTCCTGCTTATAGTATTCAAAAATAAAGGCTTTATATGCATAGACAAATTTCATTGGTTCGCTATTTACATCAAAATCTGGCGCTCCTTTTTCAATAACAGCAAAGGCAATATTGTCATGTCTATCGCAAAAACAAGTTTCTGTTGTAGCATCATTCGCACTAACCTTGGAGAACTCCACCATCACTTCCGGTTCCTCGCCCTCAATAGGTATAATAAGTGGTTGTCGTTTTTTATCCATAGTATATACATGGCGTTCAGTCCCTGCGAGTAATGATATGATTTTATTATTTTGCAGTGCATGAGCATTTTTTATCTTACCATTACAATTGCTTTGGTCGGGATGCATACAGCATTTAACCATAGCTTTTCTCATCTGCTCCATAATTTGTACTTCTGGAGGTTTCTTGCTCTGTATAGGCTGCTGATCTGGTTTTCCTTTGCAGCATTCTTTAAATTTTTTTCCACTTCCGCATGGGCAATCTTCATTATTAAATATCTTAAAATATGCTAACGGATTCATCCGACTCACCTCTATTCACTTCAAATACGCTATATATTTTACCACATCCACCTACATTTTACTATCCGAAAAAGAGCAAGAAAAAAAGCCGATCAGGAATCGCAAACTCCCAATCGGCATCTTTTCTTACTCCTCTTCATTTTTACATTCAATCTCCGT
>ERZ773264.184-NODE-184-length-92817-cov-18.497693_pt1 | contig 92817 bp, 115 predicted proteins | sample MGYA00511910_ERZ773264 | MGnify/ENA primary metagenome ERZ773264 (study PRJEB29015, sample SAMEA2737739) | human gut metagenome | biome: human gut; feature: human-associated habitat; material: faeces | place: China | collected 2012 ...
GACATTTGCCGGAATTGGCGTTTCTTATATTAGGGACTTATTTTACAGCCCCTTTCTATAAACTATTCATTTCAAATTTCACCTAGATCAACTTCTCTATATGCAACGTAATTGATATTTAACCCATCATAAGGAAGAGTAAGTCCTTCCGCATTAATAAGATTAGTTTTGTTCTCATTATGATGATACCATCCTTCATAACGCGATCTTATAACGGGATCACTCGAATTAACAACCACATATACATATGGTGTACGCATAACATCTTCTCTTGAAAGAGATTTTTTTGTGAATTTTTTGAATTTAGTGATATAATCAGGAGCAATAACCGAAAGTTTTAGTTCGTATATAGATGATGCAGAAAGCTGGTAAACTATATCGCTGCTTACAAGCCGGTTATTCTGCTTATCATAAATACACCATGCCGGTTCATGCATCATATGCGGGAATTCAACAAACACAGGCTGCTGATCATATCTGAATAGTCGATCATAAGGAATTTTTTCTTTTGTAAGACTATCTGGCGTATATACATTTTCATCAGCTACTTCACTTAAAGGATCATCTGTTAATCCCTGTAGATATGCAAGACTTACTTCAAGAATTTTTGAAAGAGCATTATTGTACTCAAGCGGTACCCTTCTTTTCCCTGTTTCCATTAAAGATACAAGTTGTACACTTACAGTTCTATCAGTAACTTCTGCAGTACATAGTTCATCTGCGAGCTGTGATTGCGTTAACCCTTTTTTTGTTCTTGCATATACCAGTCGTTCTGGAAGAACCCGTCCTTCTAGTTTTTTACTGTTTTTCGCCATTTGATTGATGTCCTCGTTCCTAAATTATTTTAAATTTTCCACTTTTTTCCATATAAACGTTATTTATTATACAACAAAAAACGTTGTATTTCAAGACAGCTAATTTTTGTGTGATGAAGAAGTTGCTTCTTAATAGTCCGCCGCGGACTCTCTGTTACTTTATATCCATTATACCTATTGCCTTGATAATTTTGTATATTTATGATATAATATACTTAACAAAAAGGAGGTTGTTTATGGTATATCAAAAATCATTGTTACCAAAGGTATTATATGCTTTTATTTTTAATTTAATTTGTCTCTTTTTTTTAGTTCCTTCATTATTAACGTATGCGAGCACTAAAAAGACAATAGATATTTCCCTCGATCAAGATTATGAATCATGTACATTTTTTATAAAATTGAAAGAGAGTGGTGAATATAGTGCAAAAATAATATCACCTGACGGAGATAAGTATAACTGTAATAAGATTGATAAAAAGAATCTTAGAGGTATCGTTCCAGACGTCAAAGCAGGAAAATGGAAGGCTGTAATTACAAAAAAAGGAACTGAGTCGATTGGAAAAGTTACAGTTTCTGTTACAGCATCAAAAAATACCGATAATGAAATTGCATCTGATATAAAAGTTGGAAAGGATATTGTTGGACTAAAAGTATATCTCAAAGACGATGCTATATGTGCAGATTGGACAGATGAAACGTGTGGAAATGTTTCAATAAAAGTGGTAGATTTGGATTCAAATGAAGTTCTTGCAAACGATACCATATCAGAAAAACATTTTGAAGTAGATATTCCAAAGGCTGTGAGAAAAATTCTTGTATCAATAGTTCCAACTGAAAGCTCAACTATTCGAGGTGCCGAAAGAACATTTACCATACAAACCGGATTTAATCCAGATGCAACTGTAAAACTTCCAGATGGATATTTTACCAACAAGGAAGAAGTGTTTGCGACTATATCAATGAATAAATCCTATAGGTATATGATAGAAAATGATGGCGAAAAGATTGCCGAGGGAAAAGAAATGCTTGATCCCGGCAAATATAAAATTTCTATTCCATTACAAAAAGACGGTGAACATGAAATAAAATTATATCTTATCGACGAAAAAGGAAATATGCGCTCAACCTCAGCTACATATAATCGTGACACAAAGGCACCGTACATGTCTTTAAAGAAAGAGTATGACGGATATAAAACATCAAACGACGTTTTAAATGTAGAAGGTACCGTAAAAGACTATAGCAAAATTACAGTAAATGATGACAAAATAACACCAACAACAGATGGACATTTTGAAAAAAAATGCATCTTACATACAGGCTCAAATAAAATCGTAATAGTAGCAGAAGATGAAGCAGGAAATCAAACAAAATCCTCTTTTACAATTACAAAGATAGCCAAAGCCAAAAGAACTTTTTCTATTCGCCCTATCATTTTGATCGTAATCATCATCATGATTATTGTATTATATAATAAAAAGAGAAAAAAGGAGTGATCATATATGAGAATGGATTTCAGAAAAACAGAAAAAAAATCGAATGTACCAATAACTGAAAGTAAACGTAGAAGATCTGTAATGTACGAACTTGTTTCCTATATCCTTATCGTAATCATTCTGTTGTGTGCATTTCTTATTTTTTTAGATATAGGTTGTGTACCGTCAGAATCTATGGAACCAAAAATTAAGGTTAATGATATGATTATTGGAAATAACCTTGCATATAAAAAAAAATCTCCCAAAAGAGGAGATATAGTTATTTTTAAATCAGATGAATTCAAAAAGACCATGTGTAAAAGAATTATTGGACTTCCAGGAGATACCATTTCTTTTCATAATGGATACGTTTACATCAATGATAAAAAATTGGATGAAAGTAAATATTTGTCTGATGACATTGAAACCAATAGTGCAGACATATTCGAGGTTCCTAAAAACAGTTATTTCGTTCTAGGCGATAACAGGGAAAACTCAAATGACTCACGATATTGGAATAATCCTTTTGTTCCAAAAGATAAGATTCAGGCAAAGGTGATTGTCATTGTTCCTCTCCATACGTTAAAACAATAAAGAAGAAGCTCTCAAAAATTGAGAGCTTCTTTTTAGTACCTAGATATGTAATAATCCAATGTGTTTAAAAACATAACAGGCTTTTCAATTATTCGAATATTTCCATTTTCATTGTCTTCAGCAATTATGATATTCTGGTCGTTCCTTTTTACCAAAATTGCTTTTTCTCCTCCATTAAAAACCAAGACATCTCCAATTTTCATATGATCATCAAATTTCTTTCTATCACTTTGATTTTCAAAAATTGAATTACTTAATTTGTCCAGGTTATAACTATTTGTATCTTCGAGAAGTTTTTCTAATTCTCTTTCAACCTCCTTTTCATTCCATGTTCGAATTTTCTTTGTTTGTGATTTTCCACATTTACACCAATAGATGCAATATTCATATTTTCCTTTTTTATAAGTTTTTCCTCTTGTAAGGAATCTGTGTTCATGCAAAGTGGTTTCAATCTTTGTATTATTCATCTCCGCTGCCTCAATAACATTTGTTGATGAAATAGCAGTATAAACTATTAATGTAGCAATAACTAATAACTTTTTCATAATTTATTTCAATTTCCTTTTTTGTATTTTTTCATCCCACTTCCATAGCAAACAAGTCTATGGAAGTGGGATTTTAGGATTACTTAACAAATTTAGCGAAAACGTAAATTTCTTCCCCGTTTTCCTTGATTTTCTTTCCTGTAAATCCAAATTCAGATCCACAAGTATTAACTCTTTCGATAAAAGCATTAAAATTCTTTTCTCCTATTCCTGCAACAGCATCTGCAGGAATACGAATATTGATAATGCTATTATCAGATTCCTTTACTGCCTGCATACGATAACTGCCATCTTCATTTCTGTTAAGCGTAGAAGTGCTTCTCACTTTAATAGATGGTTTTTTATTTGATGCAGGCTGATTATTCTGCTGATTATTATTCATAGGCTTGTCCTGTGGTTTCTGCGGCGATGCCGGCTCACTCTGTGGTTCAGGTCTATTTTGTGATTCTGTCTTTTTAAAAAACTTTTTTCGTTCTTCCTCGCCTTGAAGAAAAACTTTATTCATTTGTCCATAATAAGTGTTTTCCAGCACTGGAACAAATCCTGTTGCGGTAGGAAGAAGCCCACATACGCAGACATAGAACCTAACAGCAAAATCTTTGAAATCATCTGCCGATACCGGAGTTAAATGATAATCCGTCTTCTCCTTATTTCCTTTTCCGTCATAGTGTGCTAATCCAGCCTGCACACCAATATAGTTTCCAACGGTGCTTTTTCCAATATTAAGGATATTGCAACCATTTGTACCCTTCGAATACTTATATGTAGAAGGGTAGTTTGATTTTTCAGCGGCAATTTTTTTAAATGCCAAGCCTGTTAAAATATCATCAACAAGCCTTTTCACTTCTCCTACGGACAAGTAAATATCAAGTGAATCTTTTCCCTGTGTCCCGATTTTTACTACGGAACACTTAAATTTCCCAATTTGCAAAGATGAATTGATGGTAAAGAAAAATGTTTTACCATATGATGCCATAAGACATCCTTCCTTTATCATTTCCATTTCGCTTTTGTTTTTATTTTCTGCTGTATTCATAATGTTTCCTCCATTCTTATTGTTATTTTCCAATCATTTGATACTGAATCTTTAAATGTCTCATCTTTTCTGCAAGAAAAGTGATTCGATCCGCATCAGCAGTCGTGGTAACTGCTTTTTCATATGCATCCTTAGTATAGATAAGGGTGCACTCTTTTTTTGCTCTTGTTACACCGGTATAAAGCATATTGCGATGTAGCATTGCTTTGTGGCTGTCCAGAAGTACCATGATCACTGATTTGTACTCGGATCCTTGAGACTTATGAATAGTCATTGCATATGCAAGGGCAAGCTGTCCAAGTTCCTGTGGCAGATAGCTGACAGTAACATCTACATACTCAACAACAATTTCTTCATTTGATGCCTTAATAATTTTACCGACATCTCCATTTACAATTTCTTCACGGTTTTGCAACTGCATTACAAAATCTCCCTTTTTGAAAAAGGTCCCGTGATAATTGTATCCTTGTTTTTCTGGATTCACGGCAGCCTGCAAAATAGAATTTGCGGTATTACTGCAGATTCCTTTTCGTCGATAGGGTAGTAGTACAACTACATTTTCTGCTCCCCATTTTTTTACTGCCTTCATATATTCCGTTCTGATTACTTTGAATGCATTATCCTCATTTTCCAAAAGAATTGGAAAATAATCAGGTCCTGCAACAACATCTGTACACCCATTACGTATATTTTGGATATTTGTAAAAAGTGTAGAATCATTGCTCTGTCTGAATGTGTGCGTCAACATCGTAACCGGAATACATCCGGATGCAATAATATCTCGCAGAACAGCTCCTGGTCCAACAGACGGAAGCTGATCAACGTCACCGATAAAAACTACTTTACGTCCATCTGGAACGTTGTTAAATAATATGGATGCCATTTCAATATCTGCAAATGAAGACTCATCTACAAATAAAACATCCTCGTAAAATATGCTGCCGGATCTTGAAGTAAATGTGACATTAAATCTTTTATGAAAGGTCGTTGCATTTTCTCCTGTTGAACCACGAAGCACCCTGGCTGCTTTTCCTGTTGGTGCTGTAAGGCAAATATTAACCTCTGCGCCAAGAATTTTTCTCATACAATAAATAATGCAGGAAACAACAGTCGTTTTTCCTGTTCCTGGCCCACCAGTCAGTACGCAAAAATTAGCATTTATTGCCATAATTACTGCATCTGCCTGATGATAATGAAGTTTTCTTCCTTCATTTTCCTCATCTTCAAATTGTTTTATATATTTTCGGATGAGATCTTCAGAATAATATTTCTTTGCATTTGCATACTGCAAACGCATGGCACCGATCGCTGTTGCATTTTCATATGCAACCAACTCTGGTACTGAAAAATAATCTCCATGTTTCTTTATTTCACCACTTTTCACATATGGCTCAAGTGATGGTGGATTAGTTTTACGTTTTTCCCTGAAAAACGCAATGTAATCTGTACGCGAAACCCATGTGGATCCGGTTTGGTAGCACAGACTCCGAATAAGCTCTGGGAATTCGCTGCTCATGCATTTCCCTCCTTTCTACTTTAAATAAACACAAGAGGGCTACGCCTTCTTAATATCCAACATACACCTTACAATAATCCTGCTTGCCTTCCGTAAGCTTCAAATCCTGCTTTGTGTATTTTTGAAGCAGCTGAGGCTGCTCTTTTACAAATAACTGTTTATTAAAAACAACTTCTTTGTAACAATACCGGGAATAAATTTCCGGCATTTCCTTTTTTAATGCGTCTTCATCAAGAAATGTGCCGCGTCTTTGGTCTTTCAGCTTTATTGTGAGACGTTCACCATCTGGGGTTATTACACTGCCGGATGTTGATTCTCCGAATACAGGGAATACACTTTCACATAAAAGCTTTTTTCTTTGTTGTAACAAATACGCCTCTTCCTGCTGAAGTTCCAACACCTGTTCATTAATCTCCTTGATACGTTCCAGTACAGGAATCATATCCGAATTCAGCTTTAATACAGGTGCATCCGGTTTAACTGGACCTGCCTGTTTTCTCCAGAACATAAATACACGATTTATATTCTGTCCGGCAAAATCAGGACATTTGCCTGTGCGAACACAGGTTACAAATTGCTCTGCAAGCTTTACCAGTTCTTCTCCATACTCCAGATCACGCTTTATAAAAATATAAGAGCTTTCTGATGGAAGATTTCCCCATTTGCAACAAATATATGCTGCTGGGAGATTTACACACATCAAATACCACTGCACCTGTGTGTAATATTTCAGCGGACATATTCCTTTTTTCCAAAGTGAATAGTCCTCTGATGATCTTGTTGCTGTCTTACATTCCAAAACCAACTTAATTCCGTTGATTTTAACAATGTAATCAAGATCACATTGAATGTAGCTTTTAAGCCAGTGCCGGAACATATGTGTTTCAGGCACAAGTTCTACCACATCCTGTGGATGATCTTTTTCATAGGTATATTTGAATACCTGCGCGACTGCCTCCTCTTCGTTGTGTCCGGCCCATAAAACTTCTTCCGATTTTTCTTCTTTCATTCCAAAAGGAATTCCAGATTTCTCAACCCACAGCTCTGCAGCGCATTTATATGGGCTGCCATGCTGACCATCGTAAAAATGGTAGCGGGAGAGTAGTTCAGAACCGTCAAGTAATGCGGACACGTCTGACCCACCGAGACATACATCAGCATACAACGGATTTGATGGATCAAAATAATATGGTCCATGATCCCTCCACTGCAGCCATTCATATTCCGGCAGCGAATATGTACGTGTGTTCTCATCATACATATACATATCCTTTAATCGTTGTTCCAGGGCATCATATTCATCCTGAAACATTCCGGAAATTTTTGGAAATTTAACAGGATCTGGTTCATCAAGAATCAATTCTGTTAAATCTTCATACGGAAAACAATTCAATGTATTTTCCATATAATTTTCCCTCCTTTCTTTTTGTGACAAAGCGACACCTTTTCGGTTCACCTGATTTTTCTCGTATGTCACGCTTTTGAGACATACCTGTTTTGGTTTTGTATACCATTGATTACCTCCTTACGGTAATAAAAAAGATCGTGAGAATTCACGATCTTAGGTTAGAACAAAAAAGTCCGATGAAATAAATCATCGGACTCATTGCTAAGTTACTCTTTTAATTTTACTTTACTTGTATATCATATCATATTTAAGACCAAATAGCAATTATCCAAATAGCAATTATAATAGTATCTGTTCACAAGCATTCTGTAAATCACTTATGAACTGCAACGCCTGTTCATGTGTTAATTGTTGAAATTTTTTGATACCATATTTCTCTAGTAGCTCAATAAAACAATTATTAACAAGACGGGTCGCATTTCCCACGGAAAAAAACTTTACAGTTTTCATATTTCCGTTATTGATGCAGTCATCAATGCCTTTTCCATCTTTCTTATGCCAAAAGGCGTAATAGAAAGTAATGTCCGGAAATTGCGCCTGTAAAAAGCGAACCATTTTTTCTGACTGCACGAAGAGAAAATGGTTGCCTAAAATATCTGAGTCGAAAAACAAATATATTTTTGAGTAAACTATTTTCTTCAGACAACCGGAAATACTTTTTTCAATTCCTTTCCAGCTGGTCACACCCTGTACTGAAATAGACGTGTTTCCGCTTTCAATAAGCTTTTCACTTTTGAAACGTCCTTCTGTAATGCATAGAATGTGTTTTTTATCCACATTTGGAAATAGGACATCTTTTGGGCTTCCACTCCCACATCCCCCTATGAACTCCTCCGGTTTATAGGAAGCAAAAGATGATGAAAACCATGTATATCTTGATTCTTCTTCTTTCTTGGTATCCTTTCTTATCTGAATTGCCTGAATCATTCCATTACAATCCCGGATTAAGATACCCAAGCCCTTGTAACCGGAATAGCTTAATTTACCGGTTGATTTTTTAATAAAGAAACCTGGAACAGTAGAAAGAATTGCATCGGAATACTCCGGATACTGCTCCTGAATTTTTTTTATGATTTTTTCTTTTGACCGGATCGGAAAAGTAAAATAGTCTTCTTTGATCCTTTCTGGTGACAATTTTCTCTCGTTTATCAAAGTTTCTTTATGATCAGGAGATAAAACCGAATTTTCTTTGATACACAGATATACATTGTGTATGATCTGTGCATTTGCTTTCACCTGATTGGGACTATTTTTTTTATGTTTTCTTTCCTGTCTTTCGGTCAATTCACGGATATAATTATCCGAGTAATTCTGATTTGCAAATTTTTCATACTCATCAAAACTGATAAGTCCATGATCCTTAGCAATATCAAAGGCAGCATCAAGATAATTGATGCCTTTATATTTAGAAACGAAGTTTATTCCGTTTCCGCCATATCCGTCTCCACAGGCAAAGCACTTCCAAAGCCCCTTATCAGGTGTAACGATAAAGCTGCCCAGATGTGAACCCTGATGAAACGGACAATATCCCATCAAATGCCTTCCTTGCTGCCGTAGCTGGACATATTGTCCAACCACAGCATCTACTGATACGGTATCAAGTTTTTCAAACATTTGTTCAATAAACTCATACCGCTCTTTATTATAATTTGCCATAGACTTTTCCTCCTTTGGATAAAGCCTTATGGCTTTATCTTATTAAATCTCAATTCCACTTGCTTTGAATACTTCAAGGTAGGAAGTATTTCCCCTTGCAATATTAAGAGCAATTTTTTTGTTTTCCTGTTTTTTTGTGTTTTTATAACAGAAAAGCAATTCTGCCGGATTTAATTCCGACAACAGCCTGCCAAAAATTTTCGTTCCTCCCACATCACATCTGGCCGGTTCATTATTCTGCGGAGGTATTTGCGTAACAGTCTGTGTAGAAACAGTAGAACCACTAGACGCGTCTGTATTCACACCAAGTTCATCTGCCTTTCTTAAGAGCTGCTCTTTCTTTTCTGCCGCAGCGTTCTTTGCTTCTGCTGCATTGATACGATCAGTCAAAACATTTTCTTCAGTTCTTGCATTATAAGTAAACACTGTTTTTCCAAGTGTCATGTTTTTAATAGCAAGTGCTGTGATACAGCGTTTTTCCTCATCATAACAAACCTGCAGTACCTTGAACACATCATAAGTGGTAATACCACCATTGAATGTTCCACTCGCAGTATAATCCTGCGTAGGTTTCAGAGTGATGGTAGGAGCAGTATAGAGTTCCCGGCCAATTCCCCAGTTCGTACAGGCGCGCTTAAAGGAATCTGAAGCGGATGCCTTTTCTTTTTCAAAAGAGAAATCTGAAGAACCAAAATCTTCTTTAGATACCCATTGGTTCTTTTCCTCGTCCCACAGAGACACCGCACATGCCTGCCGGATTTCATCGCCACAGATAACTTCTCTATGTTCACGTTTCCATCCAAACGGTCCAACCGCTTTATCTAAAAGCTGCTGGTCCACGCGGGCATTTTTATACAGCGTCAGCTCTGCCCCGTACTCATTGATCTTTGTTACTCGAACACCGATCTCATCGGCATTTAATAATCTGAAATTCAATTCTTTCATAAATTTTTTCCTCTCTTTCATAATTTAAACAAGAAAGGCCGCCACATATGACGACCTTTCAACTACATTTCTACCATTTAACTTTTTAGTTAAACGGCAACTCCTCATCAATCCCATCTGGGATGTTCATGAAACCATCACCGACATTTCCTGTTGGAGTTGGAGCAGGAGCTGATCCAGATCCACCGTTAGAGTTATTGTTGCCACCATTTCCTTTGCTTTCAGCAAATTCCATCTGTTCTGCAATAACATCTGTAGTGTAAACGCGCTGTCCATCTTTGTTCGTATAACTGCCTGTCTGAATATGACCTTCGAGAACAAACTTGGTTCCCTTTCGGCCAAATCTTTCCAGAAACTCCGCGATTTTACCAAATGCGACACAACTGATAAAATCTGCTGTCTGTTCATCACCATCTCTTTTAAAACGGCGATCCACAGCAAGATTAAATCTTGCATGTGCGGAAGAGTTGTCACCCTGAGAGTAACGAACCTCTGCGTCTCTTGTTAATCTTCCCATTAAAATAACTTTGTTCATTTGTTTGCGCCTCCTTACGCGTTTTTAATAAAAAAGACCTATGCATATATGCAGAGGTCTGGTTAACGAAAATAAATACTTTTTCGCAGTTACTATATAATTTTACTTAACAAGTTTATTATAGCATATATATTTATCTTTGCAAGTGATAAATACCTGATAAATACAGAAAATACAGAAGAAACAAATTGCTTCTTCTGTATTTAAGGAATTACAAATTAGAAAAGCCATCCCAACTGAGTTTTCTGGCATTTCTATTCTGAAATACAGGTTCAAAAACTGCCTTTTCTACAGCTTTCAAATCCGGTTTAACGTAGGTTTTTCTTCTTTCACGGATCAGATCTTCTGCCGTTTTTGGCATAAAATTCTGTACGTCTACACCTACGTTTATGGCGGTTGGAATCATAGACATCAGCGCAGCTCCACCATGTGGATTGTTATGAACATGTCCGTAAAACTGCCAGATTCCTTTCCAGTATCCATCCCACTCAGCCATAGGATAGTGGGTAAGGAAAATCTTTACCTCTTGATCATCAACTGTATCTCTGACTATTTCATTCGAAACAATATCTGTAAAGCACTGTCTGAATGAATGTCTTTTTATCAGAGACTTATCATGATTACCTTTAATCAAAATTTTATGTCCCGGAATCTTCCTGATTAAATATTCAGGTTTCTGTCCGTAAGCAGAAACATCTCCAAGAATGAACAGAAAATCATCTTTTCCAATTTTCTCACGGAAATTTTCCAAAATTTTATTATTCATCTCTGATACATCTTTAAAGGGTCTATTGCAAAGATTAATAATCTTTTCATAAGAAAAATGTAAATCTGAAGTATACCATTTCATAATTTATTCTCCATTTCATCAAAAACTTTTTGAAAAGCGTCATAATTGATTCCACCAGGAATGGCGAATACAGCTTCAATTTCCTCTGGACGGTGTTCGATAAGCATACGGCAAATTGTCTCCGGATTATTTCCAAAAACACCACATCCCCACGCACCGAGAATTAACGTATCAACCTGGTTTGCTATAGCAACGTCATACATAAATTCAATACGACGTTCCATAACCGCATCAATATCTTTAACCGAAACATTTTCGGTAAGAGCACGATGCTTGTTTGGTGCTGCACAAGTTAATACATCGACTAACTTGCTTCCCTCTACATCGTTCAAGAAAAGTACAAACGGAGAATAAATTGCTCTGTCTGTATACAATCCATGGTTCTCGTTAAGACGATTTTCGTTATAAAAATCCATTTTCTCAACGAGAATATTGTAAAGAGTTGAATTATGGCAAATAGCCTCTTCCTGTGCCATCGCTCCATCAATAAAACCTCCTCCGGGATTCGTAAATGAAGCAAAATTTAATACACAAAGTTTTCTTCCACCATTCATACTGCATGCTGCAGATACAGTATCTGCACTGACAAGAACGCAGCCTGCTGTATTCGTGTTATGGAAAGCAGAAGAGTAGTAATTTCTTTTTTCCTCATATATTTCCGATTCACGAATTGATGTCTGGATCAGACCAGAGTAGTTCTTTTTGTTTTCCTCATAACGGCTTATAGCCGTTCTTTTTATATTAATCATAATTTTTCCTTTCCGGTGGGCTATAATTAACCCGCCACTGTATCACATTTATTTTTTTAATTTAATTAAATACTGTAAGGTACACTGTTCTTCTCTGTAAATGATCACTTCATCATTTACGAGCATTGAACCTTTGTGCGCAAAGGTTGCATCAGTACCTTTACTTTTCATAGTGCTCCAATTCATGTACGAATAGGAAGAATCCCATGAATAAACATCAAATGGTTTCTTATAAGCAACCTTGAATACCGCAAGATATCCGGTATCAGAATTACCTTTAGTGTATATTTCGCCACGAAGATCCGTATAATGAATAGATTTCTTGGCTCTTGGTGCAAAATAACAACCATTTCCAAACATCTTTCCATTGATTATGGCCTTTGGATTTAGCACAAGTCCATTCGTAGTAATTCCCCACCAATTCTGATTACGGGATCCATGATACAGGAAATGAATATTTCTTTTTCCAATATGTTCCCGTTTACAGTATTTTTCAAATGCCTCATCTGTCTCTTTATTATGCACTCTGAAAGCACAGTCAAAGAGATCAGCGGATTCCGGTGTGAGAAAACGTTTAATATTTTCGTTCTCATCATCCGTGCACGGACGCATATCCAGACCATAGGCTTCAAGAATCGTATGATCCGGATCGCCATATTCTGAGCCGTCGACCTGCTTCATTCTCTTTGAAAGAGAAGAGTATTGTCCAACCTGCTGTGCCATGACATCGAGAACTTTCTGCTCCCGACAGATAATTTTATCATAATCGTCACAACTTTTTGCCAGATAATCGGACACGTTTTTCATAGCTCTTGGAATTACGGAGAATAGATTTAATAATTCGTCATTAAAAAGCTTGAGAGAGCAGCGGAGTTTTGTTCTATTTAAAGAATACAAAATGTCACGCGCTTCATCTATCATAGTCGGCGAGACCTCATTGGCACTCACCGAGTAGTTGCTTTTTATTACCGAGTTTGCATATCTCTGCAGCTCATCAACAACCCGGCGAACCATCTCATCCGTAATTGGTTTGTACCCACCATCTGCAACAACTTTGACCTCGTGAATGTCTGTTTGATCAACATAACCCTTACGGATTTTCTGATCATATACTGTATCCCATCTTGACATTGGGTACTGTTTAAGCTGCCCATGTGCCCCTACACGTCCATATTCTGCCGTGAATGTGTCATCTCCGTTATCAATCATTCTATAAAATTTATTGTGGTTATTCACTGCATCCACAAAAAATAAAAATGCTACCTTACTATTTGTTTCTACCATGTTTTCTTTCTCCTTCCAATGTGAAAACTGCCTCCCAAAAGGGAAGCAGTCTACACTTGACTTATAAAATTGTTATTTGTCTACTTGTCAGCTATCGGTTTATCAAATGCTTTATAATCGCAGAACATTAGTTTTGCGATTTCTTCAAACATTTTTACCGTCTTTGCCGGACCAAAATTCGCAGACTTTGCTACCTTTCTTTCTGCAATCTCGTTTAACTTCAGATAAACATCAATTGCTTTGCAGCCATTTGGAAAATCATTTGTCATTTCATCCATGGCTGCCTTCGTCTCTTCATAAGGAACTGGGTGTTTTTCCAATACCACATGCTGCAGACATCCTGCCGGAAAATTAATATCAATATTTCCCAGTTTTTCTACCTCATCCTCTGATTCTTTAAGAAGCATTCCGATTTCCGGAAATACATTCTGGCGAACCTTTTCCAACGTGTTTTTCATGTTATGAATTACTTCAAGTGGGCGCCCAAGTCGAACTCTTATACCGTTAATTTCGTAGAACGGAGAGAAGCGAAGTGCTGCTTCCGCTACATCCGATGTTGATACACGGATACCGGTTTTAAGTTTTCCGTCAATCTTTGCTCCAAACTGTTCCAAAAGCAGCTTCATAGAATCTTCCGCAAGCTCGTCATGCAGATAATAATCTACATACAGGTATTCATGGGAAACTTCTCCATACGAGAATTCCATGCCAGGCCAGATAAGTTTTGCAAAATGTTCGAATGGCTCAAAAATGTCATACGGCATTAACCATCCATACACTTTTGAATGCATGGCACTTACCTTTCCATCCCGGATCAAAATCTGTGCTGTATCAGAATAAAGCTTCAGACATTCTGTGATAATAGCAGCCTTACGATCTGGGGCAAGCGGCTTGACATTTGGTTTTTCTTCTGTGTTGCTCATTGAAACACAGGAAAGACCGGCTCTTGCACAGATACTCTTGAATGCTGTGTAACGTGTTGGAAGAGTTTCCATTTTGTTCTCCGTTGGGAAAACAAGGAAAATTCCGTAATCCTCGCAGCATTCCGCTGCATCTTGATCGTCACAGTCAATTTTGTTTTCTTCCATAAATCCTGGAAGAAGAAGAGGTGCGTTGAACATTCCAAGTGCAGCACACTCATTGATGTAACACACTTGGATCTTGTCATCCTCTTTAATGTGATCCAGGTATTTTTTTAAATCCTCACGGCTGTTCAATGCCACGATGTCCTCATCGTGTGAAAAAAATCTTTTTGTTTCTGTTTTCATATGCTTTTCCTCTCTTTCTTTTCCCTACATAGGGTTTCTTGATTGAAAGTTACTCCTCGTAAACAAGGAGACTTTCAAAATTAATTTTTAATTTCTCGTTTTCAACTAACACTTCGTATGGAGTACGGTCGTTTAACAACTTTGCAATATCATCTATCAGAGATAGATATCCCGACTCTACTGGATAGATAATACTGATATAGTTGTTTGCCAGAGACTTCTCAACCTTAGTGGTAATATCCCCGGCATGGGATGAAATCCATTCTTCAACAGGATTAACATCTTGCGGTTGTTCTTCTGGTGCGTCTTCCGGTTTTTCTTCCGGACTTACTCCAAAACCAATAGAACTGAGAACTTCTGTAGTAATCAGTTCTTCATTCAAAGAAGTCCCGCTTTTTAAAGTCACAACAACAGCATTGGTTGTATGGTGACTTTTTATTTCTCCTCGATCTTCGCGGTATCTCCAGGAGAGAAAACTCTCTCCATGTTTGGTTCGCAGTATATTTTCTACTGCAAGATTAAATAGTTGAGCCTTTGTTTCCCCATAAGTCGGAGCTTTTATATAATGCTCAGGCTCGGATTGCTTTTCCCTTTGTCTCCCTGTAGCAGTGCAAGCCACAACTATCATGACAAAGAGTATCAACAATAGTAAAACCATTACAAATCCCTCCTTAATCCTCAAAACCGCTTAAATCTGTCATTGGATTCACAGATTTTGAGTTTTGATCCTGATTTTTTTTAGAAGTTTTCTTGAATTCCACTGGGATTGCAAAATCAAGATTTTTCACCTTGAAATGGGTAACCTCATGTGGAACAACTACTTCGCAAGGTTCTCCATCTTCTGACGTGGCCGGCATCTTAATCTTCTGTATCATTTTTTTCATGGTACATTGCAGATCAAGATAATCTCCTCCTTCCAGATGCAGAGAACCTATCTTCTCAAAACATTCTGAATCTTCAAATAGCTTGCATGCGTATTTGGAGCCTTCAGATTGAATTGTAAAGACATAAAACTGTGTCTTATTTTTTGCCTCTTTTAAAACAGGCTTATCACACAGCCTTACCCTTGTAAAAATTACTATGGGTTCCATAGCGTTGTGCCTCCTTTCTTTTTGGCATAAAAATAAGGTTGTGATAAACACAACCTTTGGTTAAAGAAAAAAGTCCGGACAAAAATGTACGAACTTTTCTCTGAGTGACTATATAATTTTACTTAACACGTTAATTATAGCATATATGTTTATTTTTTCAACATATTTTCCTATATTGTGGTAAAATACATAAAAAAGGAGAACTTACATGCAAAAGGTAAACATAGATAGATCTTCCAGAAAAACTAACTGCGATTCATTTTTAAATGAATACTTGTCAAAACTAAAAAAAATAGAAGATTCCTATTGCCAAGCGATAGACAGAACGTCCGCCGCGGACTTTCGTGAGTCGTCAAACGGGTTTTATACTCTACAGAATAATTACTTAAAGATGGGAAAAATTATTCAAAAAATGTCTTTCTTCTTCAAGGATACCTTACAAAATCGGTCCAATGAAGAAACTTTTGGTTGTTTTAATATGGAAATGTCTCTTTTACGTCCTGATAGCAGGGTAGTAGTATTTCGAATGAATGCACTTCTTCCTCATAAGATCGTTGTCGATGCCTCATCAAATAAATGCAAGTATGTTTATGACAGAGCTGCCTTGGCACAATCTTATAGGAAGTTTATGGATTTTAATATTTTACCGACAAAAACATATGATTCTGTTTTTGTACTTTTTGAAAACATTATTCCAAAATCATGGGATTCTATCATTGATGCCGATAATCTGGATGTGAAGGTATTTATTGATACATGCGTTAATAAAATATTTGTTCCAGACGATTCTATGCCACATGTAAACTATTGCATGGTTGGCAGAATAGAAGACGTAGATGAGCCGCATACAGTTGCATATGTTGGACCAAAAGATGAGATTATATGCTTATTATAATTAAGACAGAAAAATGTTATAGAAAACCCCCGATAATATTAAAAATTATCAGTGGTTTTCTATAGCTTATAATGCATTTAAAATATCATCAATAACGTTTTCCTGAGAAAGTATATCTATGATTTTATCTGCTGCATCTGAATCCTCAATTTTTTCATGTAAACTAAAATTTAAAGCCATAATTGAATCACTTGCATTTTCAGTAACAGCTTCTGCGATGGCTGCAGCATTTTTTGTCAGAAGCCCTGTTTTATCCAGACGCTGCAAGATATTAAGATATTTAATCGGCATTGTTTTTTTTGATTCTTTCGGCGATTTGGAATTGTCTTTATCCACCTCTTCTGTATTTACCAAATTTTCATTTTCAACAGCAGGAGATTCAATGTTATCTTCTTCAGATATCAGTAAGGAATTGTCTTCATCTTCCCCAATATTAGATGTTTCTTCACTTTCAAACTCAGTATTTATTTCTTCAGTTACGGAATTTTCTTCCTCATCTACATTATTTAATTCATCCGACTCAATATCTTCTTCTGGATCTTCTGCAAAATCAAGATTTTCCATGTCTGCACCGGTAACAATAGTAATTGTACCACCATCTCTTGTTTCAAAGCTGCTTCCATTTAAAGGTGCAAATATCTTGTCATCACTACAGATATATACTGTCCCATCAGCATCACAACAGGCAAGAGCGAGAGAAAAAACTATGTTTTGGAGTGTATCCTTCGAAGAAACCGGGAAAAATTCTGGAGCAACGGATAAAGAATTTAATTTTGAATATACATAATATGGGATATTACCGTTTGTATCCGGTATGAATAAAATCCGATCTTCATCAGAGATCTCCTCAGCAAAATTCCATGCATTATCTGTCATTTCATTTATTTTTACGATAAAAATGTTCATATTTCAAAATAACAGGAAAATTATTCCTGTTTTCCCCCTTTTTCATTATTTACGATTTTTAACTTTTCTTTATACTGATTATTAATAATAGCAGAGATACTTGCATCTCCATTTACATTATCCGGATGATAGATCTTGAGAAGTTCTTTATATCTCAGCTTTACCCCTTGCGAATCGTTAGCTCCGGCAAAAAAATCCTGTGTATACCCGGCTATGTTATATTTTGTTTCATTGTTTGCGTATCCACTATCATTTTCCGCCTGTTCGTGTTTATCCTTCTCGTTGATTGATTTATTTGGATTTTTTGATTGATCGGTAGATGTTTTTTTGAAAAATTTCAAAATTTTTTTAGCGTTTGAAGTTTCCTGATAAAGATTTGGATATTTTTCAAGAGCTTCTTTTTGTAGACAAAAATATTTTTTCTTGATCAAACCTGGACCTTTTAAAACAAAAAACAATCCCAAAAATACAATCAGGAGAGAAGCAGCCCATAACGCATGTTCCAATTTATAGGATGGAACTTTAAAGCTTCTCACCAAAATATAACTGGCCAAAACCAAAAATGGTAGATAACACATTTTTTGATTTTGAAGCAAAAATTTGTGTAATCCAGATAAAAATTTTAATTTTCTCCTATATCTTCTCAATTTTTATATTTCCTCCAATTAACATGATTTAAGTATAATATATCATATATATACAAAATAGCAATAAAAAAAGATGCTCAACGGCATCTACTAAAACTCGGATAATGCATGGCAGATACTTATGGAACTCTCTTCACTCATCCGAAACAATCACGCTCCGACTCTTAACGATCTGCCACACATTATATGTGATCTATCGGATAAATACATTATATCATATATTTTATAAAAATCAACAAATATGGTATTATCTTCATAAATATTATCCAATTAGTAGCCACTAACGAATTGCAAATGGAACTACCCGGCAATTAAATTTCCAAGTAGTTCTCATAAGAATAAGATGATGGCTGCCATATGCAAATCAAATGAACTAAGCTGGAAGCTGCCGCATTCTCGCGTGTAGATCAGTCAGGATGAAGCAATTTTCAAATTCTAAATTGGTTGCAGATTTTTCATTTTCCATTCTGCGAATTCCTTAAATTTCTTTTCCGGAGTGTCACACAGTATTGAAAAAGCATCCATGGATCCATATTCTCTCAATACATATTCGCTAAATTTTGGGAAAAGTTCATCTTTTTGAGCTTTTTCCCATACTTTTTCAGCAGCATCATTTCTATACTTTGCCTGTTCTGTGCTGCCATATACAGTTTCAATAGGAGAGGAAGAGGAATATGCGTTTCGTTTTATTGCAGAACGCATCCAACCTATAAAATTCTCAATATGGGACTGCTTTTTACTCATCTCATAGGATTTCTTTATCAATTCAAGATCCCCGTTTGCTTCATTTATCAGAAGTTCCGCCTGCACTGCGTTGATTCTCTGTCTATTCATCATTTTTATGACTTGTGCAAGGATTTTAGTATCGGTTGGCATTATTTCTTTGATTACATCCGCATTTTCTCCGGTTGCAACTACAGATACACCATCTTGATCAGAATAGCCGGCTTCGTAAAATTTTCTATTCATTTGGATATGGAAAATAATTTCCGTTACTTTTGCACCTTTTCCAGTCCGGATATACTCAGGAGTAATATAAATATCTGAAAGAGTGTTGATTTCTTCAATGCCAGGCTCTATTACTCGCGTCCTGAAGTCATTCCATCTCTTATACATTAGTTTCTTATTCAGCTTTTCAATGTTGCTCCAATCAGGATGAGGTTTTTTTGCCTCCTTTTTTACCTCATCGCTTTGTTCAAGATCTATGTATCCCAATATTACCCGGAGTTCATCCGTTTTATAACTTTTCGTTACTTCCGGCTGTTCTTCCTGTGTTAACCTCATATCAATATTTTTTAGAAGATAAGTGTAGGTACGCAGATTTTTGTATAATTGAAATCCTCCATTTGTTTCAAATGAAAACATGATTGGAAGAGAAAGATTAGTATAATTAGTTTTTACATTCTTCAGATATGGAGATGCTTCATTCGAATATTCAATATGAAGAACTCCATCCTTGTATGTAACCTTACTGTACATCGGAATAATAACATACTGCTTTTGCTCCGGATCCTCTGCAAAATTCAGTTTTTGGGCGAGAGCAAGAGATACACTTTTTATATCATTGTAAACCGACCCACCACTTCTGCCTGTCAGCATCCTTATTTCCTGCACATTTATATCGACAGAATCTACCAGATAAGGATTCCCGTAACTATCCTGTTTTTCAATGGTAACCGGTTCTGTATCCAATTTTTTCAGAGCCAACACCTCTATTTTCGCTTCAAGAAGGTTTGTCTCTTTTTTGCTGCGGATGATAGTATTGGAAATTTTTACACTTCCTCTTTTGGGATCCGTACTAAAATAGTTTGTTATACTAAAATAGTTTGTTATCTCGTTTTTCATAATTTTCTCTCCAGTTATTATACCGACATTTGCGCCCTTTGTAACGATGGATACGCCCTTTGTGCAGACATTTGCGCCCTATTACGACGACATTTGCGCCCCTGTTATTTCTCCATGTTTTCAATTATATCTGTTTGTGACCTTTTGTGCAAGCCTTTATTTATGCGGTTTTCTTGGATTTTTTCATATATATTATGCAACTCCAAAATTGCGTCATCTTTCACCAGAAAATCTGCATCATTGCTCCAGGAATGTGTCTATAAAGCGGTTCAAAACACCAAACTCCAAAATTGCGTCATCTATTTCCTAAAACATGTAATACAAAGATTCCAAAAGATGCAGACTCCAAAATTGCTTCATCTTTCCCTTTATTCCTGTAATCTTCTGATCGAAGTTTTTGGTGCTCCGATTCTGCGACATCTTTATTCCAAAAAATGACAGCTTTACCCACCAAGCGGTTCAATTTTACTTCAAAGCGGTTAACTTACACCGGGTCTGCGTTAAAAAAATCGTGAAACCCTTGTTTAATCAGCGGTTTCACGATTCCAAATAAAAGTAAACTAAAGTTAATGTTGTTGTATCTTATAATATATTAATTATTATTCTTTATATAATTATTTTCAAATAATCATATAAAATAACTATGATATAACTTTACAACAACATAGTTCTATGTATATTTTATAAATAACCAGCCAGAAAACCAATTACCTTTAGGTGATGGGTAGTTCACTTTTTCACCTGTTCTTCAAGAACCGCAATCTTCCGGTCCATTTCCCGGAGCTGATCCATCATCTCTGTTTCCTTTTGATGAACAGCCTCATTAACAGCCTTTTCAATTGCGTATTTGTTCTTTTCCTTTTCCATATCCAACCGCATCTGGTAATTCTCTTCGTTTGCAGCAAGGGAAGCAGAGTAGGATTCTTTTTTGGATTGCAGAGTCATCTCCATTTCCTTGATTTTCCTTTTGGCTTCTGCAAGGTCATTTCTGGTCTGGTCGAGGGATTCAAGTTGGTTCTGAGCTGCTTCCAGTTCTTCTTGCAACTTCGCATTAGTCTTTTTCAGTTCTTCAGCAAGATCCGAGAGAGTCTGTGCTTTTGTTTCCGCCGCAGCTGCATTTTTAAAGGCAGTTTCTTTCAACAGGGTAGCACCAGACGCTCTTTCCTGCAGGGCTTTTATTTCATCTTTGGCATCCATTAATCTGTTCTGTAAGGTTTTCTCAACTTCATCCTTCTGCAGCTTGAGTTCTGCCATTTTTTTATCATAGGATGATTTTAATTCATTTCTTCCGCTTGTTGCTGCAATAAATAATGCCCGGATATTTGATAAAGAAGCATCCAGAGCTTCTGTATCAATTCCGTTGGTTTCCATTTCATTGTTTTCTATTTTTGTTTCAACGAGGTTCAGCATCTTCTCAAACAGGTCTGCTTTTGTTTCCCGGTCATTGGCTCTTAATTTTTCCAGCACTTCCTGTCCGCGGTCTGCGATCTCGTCTTTTGCTGATATTGCGAAATTTTTCATGATTTCCTCCGGTTAATTGGGAAACTAATTAAATAGTTTCCGAGTAGTGTTGTGTATGCCTTGATTTTACCACAGAATGTATAGCCGGGCAACCATTCCGGTCTGATGTATATAAAATAAATTTATAGAACTTAACAATACTAACTGTTAATTATACATACTTAATTATTAGTTAATGCAGTTAATTGTTAATTAAGAGCATATGAACAGATTGACACAATTTATAGAAAATGTTACAATTTCGGTAACTAATTAAATAGTTTCCCAAACAAAAGGGGAAGAGAAGGAGTGAGAGATATGTTTGATATTCTGTCATTTTCATTAAATGCGGTGCCTGCCCCGGAACAGGATGCCGAAAAACTGGAAAAATTGAACAGCCTTCTACAGAATGTGGGTGCGAAAGCGTATTTCAAAGAATCAGAAGGAGTACGACTTCTGATGATCGAGTATGATTTGTATGAGTCAAATGTTAAGTCTACCCGCCGGGCCGGCCGGAAGGGACAGAAATATGATTACACAGTAAAGCAGGTACAACAGTTGATTGAAGAAAAAGGGATAACTGCAGCTGCAGAATTTCTCGGGATGTCGCGGCAGGGATTGCGGAAACGATTAAATAAGAGGATAGAAGAAGGGAAAGAAAATTTTTGATGGATGATGAATTATTCAAAAATCTGGTAGGAAAAATTGTGGACAAAGGAAAACAAAATGATATTTTGCATCCAGATGTTCCAGATAAGGAAAAAATGATAGAAGCATTGTCTGGTCTTATATCATATGCATCTTCCATAGACCGAACAAAAGGGGCAGAAAAAGATTTATTTGGGGCGGAATATTTCTTTGTCAGGGGATTTATTAATGAAACGATGCATCTTGATTTCCCATTTATCTAATATGATTTTATGGAACATTGCGGAAACAAGCTTCATATATTTCTCAATGATGAAATAGACGGGATTACAGAAATGCGCTGGTTTCCATCAGATATGACAGTTAAAAATATGGTAATCCAGGCAATGTACAATGGGGCAGTGGTTGGTGATGAATATTGTATATTCCTGATTAAATATCTGTACAGGACGTATTATAAGAAAGAGTACAACCAGATCAAACGTTTTAAAACTATGAGTGCTGACGATGTTAATGAATTTGGAACAGATGATCGCACACAGGCACGTATCCTCATTTTGGGAAATTTTCTTGGAATCGGTCAGGATATGTCCTGTAGTATTATTTACAGATATCTTTCGTGTGAAGTTGACAGCCGCCTGGATGCCATGTATGAAAAAGAGGAAATGTTGGATTCTGGTCAGGATGTAACAGAGGAAATGCTTGCATCATTCAAGAAATATATTTCCGACAGTACCGGAAGTGAAAAATTACTTCTGGATATTGAGCCGTACCATACTGCCTGGCAGTTTGGCAAAAAGGCATTAATTGCGAATGGTCTTCCAGATAATTATGCAGATATGCATATGTTGGAAGATACGGGAGATACCATAGATAAAAGATTTGTATCCTCTATGGTGCATGCTTTTGTTACAATAAAAGACATGCATATGGAAGAAAGGTGCAGTTTGCAGGATGTACAGACATTCGCAGCTCTATGGGAACTTGTCTGCGGACTGTCAAATTCTATTCACGAATTACAAGAGGAAATTAGTGGTCTGCTTAGTGTGGATATGGATCAAGATCTGTACCCGGCCATGTTTCATCCAGAAACTTCAGTAAAGAATAAAACAGCACAGGAGCAGAAGAGTCAGGGAAAAATGAAGGAGAAAGAAGAGGAACATTCAACCTTTTCAACACCGGGAGAAGATCTTTCGCAGGAAATAGATACCCTTCGTCTACGTCTCAGAGAGAAGGAACAGGAAACGAAAGAGCTGTATAGGAAATTTCGTGAAGCACAAAGCCATTTTAAAAAATATGAGGAAGAGGCAAAAAAGAGAGAAGATGAGAGGGCAGAACTTATTGCACTCCGTGAATTTGTTTATCATCTTGGAAATGAAAAAGATGAGGAGATTCCGGGAGAAAAGATAGATGATATGAAGACAGCAATAGCTGATAAGAAGATAATTATTATCGGTGGTCATATCAATTGGCACAACAAAATCCGGCGGATATTTCCAAAATGGACATGCCTGCTTACAGAGGAATTTAAAATGGTAAATGGAAAGGCCCTGGAAAACAGAGATAAGGTTTACTTTTTTACGGATCACATGAACCATGTGGCATATGAGAAATATATCAAAGCGTGCAGGGAAAGGAAACTGGATTTCGGTTATCTTGCTACAGTTAATCTGAACCAGGTAATACGCCAGGTATATGAAGATTTCTGTTGAGAGGCATGGGAAACTAATTAAATAGTTTCCCATAAGAAAGGCACTTGATTTCTCAAACGCCTTCCGTTATAATCTAATTAGAAGCTGATCGGAAGAGATTTCCGATTTGCCCTCAGTTAATTTATACTATGAAATAGCATCCTAAACTTTGCGAGGGTAGAGGATGCTATTTCTTTTTATTGTTATGGTTGTCTATGTAAGACAGTGCCGCGAAGACTACAAGCAGCAAAGTTAATACTTCTGATGTACTCATGGGCATCACCCTCTCTTTCGTAATACTAGAGGGCAAATAACAATCGGAAAATCGCATCCGTACTTCTGTTCGATTACTCGTTTATTGTATCAAAAACTGAAAGGAATTGCAACATACCCTGAACACTAGGATAAATTCTAACAAGTACCTTAGTGTTTTTTATCTTGAAATGAAATTAGACGTAGGAAACTATTTAATTAGTTTCCTATACAATAACGAATAATTACCAATGATAACTATAATACGTTAATGGATGGACGTTGTATGCTGTTTTTATTTATTCAAACGTGGAAATGATAAGAAAAGTGTTGCAATAACGTCATACAGAGCCAATGACACCGGAAACCCTTGAAAATACAGGGAAAAAGAGATGAAAGAAAAGGCAAATTTTAAATTTTGCATGTGAGATATCATAATAATACGCAGGAACAAGACTATTATTATATAATGATATTTGTAAGCGTTATAAAATATAGATAAATTAGGGAAACTAATTAAATAGTTTCCGGAAATATTTTATGAGTATTTGTATCTTGTTGTATCTTGCATGCAATAAATATTTTGACCGACTGTTAAGTTGTATCTATTCTGGTATACATAAGGAAGAGAGATTTGGCTGTAATTCAGTAAGGGAAAAATTATATGTACATGCGTTTCACCCTGGAAAATATGTAATAAAATTGAAAAAATGCTATAGCTTTTTTATTATATATGGAACAAATACAACAATCCCCTTGATTATTATAATTTTATTTCCTGACTTTATAACTTATGGAGTGTATGATGAGGTAGCGCGGTGCATTTTTATATATATCTATCATGTCGCTAAATAATATTTTAACGACACGTTATTTACTTTTTAAAGGTAAAATGATATAATATGTGTAATATATGAATTATTTGAAGAAAGGATTCATTCATATGAAAATTAATTACTATGATGCCACGATGATTAGGTACAAGGAAAAAGCTGACGAAATACTTACAGAGTTACCAGAATTCGTTAAGGCATTCATTGATGACTGCAGGGGGAAAAACAGATCTGAAAGAACTATATTGGGTTATGTTACAGATATTAAAACCTTTTTTACGGTTATGCTGCAGGAAAATCCTTCTCTCAATGGAGATATAAAAAATATTACTCTTGATGTAATAGGCAGCCTTACTTATAAAGATCTAAATGAATTTATTTTAGATATTAAGTCGTACTCTGTAAACGGAGAAAAACGAATGAATAAGGAATATGCAAAAAATCGCAAAGTTGCCACAATCCGCTCTCTTTTCAAATATTTATATGCGAATAGGGATATTCCAGATAATCCGGCAAGCATATTAAAAGGACCAACGATTCATGATAAGGAGCCAGTTGTTCTCGATGTAGAAGAATCCAATGACATTCTTTCCTCTATTGAGAACCAAACTGGCCACTCAAGCAGCAGGCAGGCAAAACGATGTGAAAAGACAAAATACAGAGATCTGGCCATTGTTACCCTTTTACTCGGAACGGGAATTCGTGTATCTGAGCTTGTTGGAATCAATTTGAAAGATTTTAACTGGAAGAAAAATGGTGTGCGAGTTACAAGAAAAGGTGGAAATGAACAGACAGTATATTTCAACGAAGATGTAAAAAAAGCCATTTATGACTATATACAATATGAAAGAAAAAGTCCGGATGATGATCCTGACGCTCTCTTCGTCTCATCGCAAAATAGACAGCGTTTATCTGTAAGGTCTGTAGAACGGATGATAAAAAAATATGCACAGACAAATGTCCCAGATAAAAAGATCACTCCTCACCGGCTACGTGCAAGTTATGGAACGAATCTTTTGGCAGCTACTGGGGACATCAACCTTGTTGCGGACGCCCTGGGACATTCAAATTTGGCATCTGTAAAAAAATACATACATAAAGCAGAAGAAAATCGGTTAAAGGCAAGAGAAAGCGTAACCTGGACAAAGAATAACACGGAAAATAAATAAAATTATGAAGTAAAGGGGAAAAAATGATATGAGTAATATATCTGAATATAAAAAAGTCACTAAAAGCAATGATGACTATACATCTATACTTAAGGAATTAAACTCATCTTCTATTTATGAGCAGGGTGAAAATATTCTGACGGAAAAGTACGATAAAGTTAAGGAAAGAATGAAGGAGAAATTACAAGCAATTCCTGATCTTCCAATTGGAAAAATCCTATTCCTCGCCCCAATAATAAAAGAAAAATCGGATTTCCTATTTAATTATATTTCCGATGGAAACAATATATCCGATGCGATAAATACAGATGAATATTGGGATATGGAATATCTGATAGATAGATATATGGATAACGTTAGTGTTATCTTAAAAGACAATTCTATAGAAGAAACAGAAATCTCACCAAATTTTGATAATACGGCTCTTGATCTTTTGAAGGATCTTTCGAATACCATGGATAACGTAGTTTCTTCTTATGGAAATAATAAAGTATTTGAAAAATATTTAAACCATATATATAGTCTTTCAATGGCATTATCACTTGCATTAATATAAAAAATCCCGGTATTACACCGGGATTTTCTTATGCTACGGCTTTATACAAAGCCATAAGTCGGACGTACTGATAATGTACATCGACTGTCTTCATCTGATCAATATTTTGTTTACTAATCAGATTCGCCCTTACAGCCCAATTGGTACATCGTTGTACCAATTGGGTAAACTGTGGAGCTTTTTCAAAACGTGAAACTCCATTTTTTGTGTATTTGGTTTTATATCCGTCATAAAACTCTATAAGAACATCCATGGCCTGTTTAAACGTTCTTAACTCAATACTCTCTTTTGTGTTCATATGCTTGCCCTCCTTTGGGTAAAAAAATAGACTACAGGTATTCTGTAGTCTTGGTTATGCAAAAGAAGTCTGAAAAATATTTACAGACTTCTTTGAGTTACTAATTTATTGTACTTTACTTTTTTATAATATCACAAATTGTAATTAATGCAAAGAATTATATTCAAAATATTCCTCGCTATTATTACTAAGAGAGTATGCATGAAAGTCTGCGATCAGTTCTCCTTTGTAATATGAAAAAAAGTGCAGCATTAAGCCACACTTTTCTTCCTTTTCTTACCTTACCAAATGAAATCCAAAAGGGATCCTTTGATGGTTGTATTTCCATCCATTTCGATGTCTATCAGCCGGCAGATTCCTGTTTCCAGTTCCCGTCCGTTGAAGCTTTCGAGGAAATCCTTGTAGTTTCCTTCGTATATCCCGTTTTCATCTTTCGTAAAGAAAGAATCCATCTTCTTTCCTTCCAGTTCCTTTTCATCCCCGTTTTTGGTTAAGACAGGGTTGATCAGACGGACAACGGTATCGCCGTTACAGGCTTTCTGGATATGTGCGTATGCCTCAAGAAGCAGATTTTTATCCGCTTTTACAGGGAAATCGAAGAATAATGAGGTAAGCTCTGTGTCGTATTTCCGATAGTTAATGCATACCTTATCAATGATCGAATTCTTATCTGTAAGGGCAGTTTTCCGGCAGACAGCTTTGTTCCACTTTTCAAGAATCCTGTTAAGGAATTCCATACCCTGCATCTTATCGTTCTCAAGTACCTGGTATTTCCTCGGCCGGAAGTTTCCGGTGCGGTATGGGTGCTTTGCTTCAAGGGAAGCATCTTCCTCTTTTGTAAGCTTTTTTCCAAGCTGTTCTTCCATGATAGATTTTTCTTTCTTGTATTTGTTGTAAATTTCTGAATTCCAGTCAGAAAATTCAACATATGCAAGGCTTCCATCTGTTTTCCGGTGGTCAATACAGACCTGTGGGTTGCTGAAACGGAATGAAAATTCGATGTTGTCACCGAATGCCAGATCTTTTGGTGCATCGGGTTTAAACCATCTGATTTCCTTGGTACATTCCACATAGGTTTCTTCAGGATATCGGGTGAAACCTTCTCCCCAGATACCTTTCTGACGGTTTTCTCCTACCCTCATCTCGGTATAACCCATTTCCTGTGCAATTTCTGCAGCAATCTGCTGTAATGTTTTAATTGTATCTTGTCTGTTCATATGTTTTCCTCTCTTTCTCCCGGTTACATACCGGGTAAACAAAGAGGTTCCCGTGTACGGGAACCTCAACTATTAGTTCCCGGTACATCGGGGTTTAGCACCTGTATCGCTTTTTTAAGAGCTGGTTTTATAACAAGTTCTGTAACCACATCTCGCGTAATCCCTGCTGATTTTTCTAATACTTCCGTATCAGATATATCCGGATCGTCAATGCCATGTGCAAATTTGAGATACTCGATATCATCCAACTCAAGATATTCTTGGAGTGAACATGTTAATGATGAATCACTATGCCATTGATCCACCAATTCTTCCCACTTCTCTTTTGATTTATCCAAATATTTTGCCATGATTCCTCCATTCGGAAGCTCCCATGCACAGGAACCTCAATTTTTAATTCCCGGTGCATCGAGATAATAAATTTTACTTCTTTTCTGCGGAAATACAGCAAACAGTTTTGTTTGCATGGATCACTGTAACCTGGCATGCATCCCGGTCATATTTAACCTCCGTAATTTTGTTTCCATCCTGGTCTGCAAGGGCAAGTCATGCCCTTCTTTTTCTTCTTAATTCATGTATAAAACATTTCCGAAATACACTTTTGCATTTCCAACATTACGCATGAAGTAGTCCAATGTGTAAAAGGAGCCATTCCAGTACACGGCATCCCCATACGGGTCTTCGACCAGCTGCTTGATTTTGTAACCGTTGTCAATAAGATCGTCAACCGTCATGTCCGGTATCATATCCTTAAGGGTCTGCAGTCTTGGTGCAAAATACTTTCTTGCAATCTCTTGCGTAAGGAATGCATAAGAGATTTTTCCTTCATCCATTTCTTCTGTACCGGTTGTTGCTCCATACGCTGCAAATCTCTGCACCAGATCTTTAACCAATGTTTCTGATTTCTCATCTGGCAGATTCTCGATATAATCAAACTGGTGGCCTGTAAGATTATACAATTCTTCCTCTGACACACGCATCGATTCATTTTCATTCGTGTTAACCACATATAAATATCCTCTTACCATAATTTCCTCTCTTTCTTCCCGCATTTTCGCAGGATATAAAACAGAGGTTTCCCGCGCACGGGAACCTCAACTGTTAGTTCCCGGTGCGCCGGGCTGATATGTTAATCGAAAAATTCAAGAGTTTCTACTCTTGGACCGTCTGCATCGAGGCACAACCAGAAACATCCGTTATCTCTGGTCAGCTTCATACACTGAACCAGATCAGCAGGATAATTGTCCCATGTTTCTTCATTGTCTGGATCGCACGCAACAAGCCATCCGTATCCCTGTTTCTCATATACAGAAGGCATCGGATCTTCTTCATTGTCATCAGCAGCCTGATCCAGAAGATCTTTGGTATCTGCGGATACATGACGAGAACTTATAGTAAGCATCTTGTCGATTTCCAGCTTCTGCAAATTTTTTGGCTTAATAATAATCTCATCGCCAACAATTTCAACCTTCGATAAGTCGAGATTAAAAGCGGGCGCGACAACAAAGCCGCTGCTCCGAAGGTTGCCGTTGTAGACGCCGCCATTCGAGTCGACACACAACGGGTTGCCGCTGCCGCTGACAGTATCGAGCCACGCGCCGTTGCTGGCAGCCCCGAACGACTGATAATTCATCGCAGCCTCTTTCAAAGCCGTCCAATAGTAACCGGAACCCTGTTTTCCACATTTCGTAAAACCGACTTTTTCTTTTGACACCAGGTACAGTCCTTTCCCATAAGTAGCGGACTTATCTTCCACATCCTTGATAGCATTGTACAGTTCCTTAAGCTTGTGGTCATAAGCACTGATATCCTGTCCATCAATGGAATCAGCATAGTAATCACCATTTCCAAATTTCTCCATTTTAAAGCCCGGCCATTTTCCATGGGTTACACCATGGGACTGGATCACTGCTGTCCTGCCATCATTAATCAGCTCACAGGCTGTCCAGTTATAACCGGCAAGTCTATATGTTTCCCCGAGTTTAAGGGTAGCCGCTTTCTGCTTTTCCCAGGTATTTCCGTCCAGAGGCAGAGTTTCCGGGGTATCCGTTTTTTCAGCAAAAAACTTGCAGAAAGTCTTGTCTGAGCAGATCACCATAGCTTCGCAAGCGTCCTTGTTATATCTGACTTCCGCAACTTCCTTGTCATCCTGGTCTGCAAGGGCAAGTGATTTAACTCTATTCCATGCTTCCTGTTCGGATGAAAATGTTTCAGGATGTTCCACGGTACGCGATTCATGGTTTGCAGTAAACATACTTTTGATAATCCAGGTTTCTGTCTTGTCGAATCCCTCTCCAAGTACATGTTCGCAAGCCCGGTATTCGGCATCTCCTGAGTCATCTGCAAGCCGGTTTTCGACTTCATCACACACAGCAATGTACTGCTCTCTGGTAAACTTACGGCTTGTGTAAGAAGCAACGTAATTTCTACCATTGTCCTCTTTTATGGCTTCAAAAATCTGTCTTACCATCTCTGGAGTCACATGCATGGTTTCACCATCTTTTGTATTTACAAAATCCATGCCATATTCCCAGATGGAACGGTATGGGGTTGAATTTAATTGATTCTCCAGCTGTCCTGTACTTTCCTTTTTGATGACAATTTCATCACCCCTTATCTCTACTTTTGAGAGGTCGAGGTTAAATGCCGGAGCAACAACAAACAAATCATTTTGTCCCGTTCCATAAAGTAATTTTTTGTTTGCATCAACGTACAAAGCGAAATCATTAAATGTATCTCCGAGCCATACACAATCATACATACTTCCATGAATTTTATTGTCTGCAGCTTTTGCAAGTGCTTTCATGGCGATTGGAAGAGATTCGACAGATTGATTTAATAAATACAACCCTGCACCATCTTCAGCTTCAGCTTCAACATCTTTGATAAAATCATAGAGGTCTTGCATCTGTTTGTCATAATTACTGACGTTCTTTTCTACAATGTTGTTATAATATTCTTTACCGTTCCCAAACTGCGGAAGTATATATCCCGGCCATGGTCCTGCTGTTACTCCAAGTGACTGGATCACAGCAATATTTCGTTTCTTATCAATTTTGATAGGAATCCACTTATAACCGGCAAAATTATATTCCTTTCCAAAGTCAATGTTCTTGTGATCTAAAGTAGTTAAATTGATTCTTTCTTTCATAATTTTCTCTCTTTCTTCCAGTTGCATACTGGGTAAACAAAGAGGCTCCCATGCACAGGAACCTCATTTCTTAGTTCCCGGTGCATCGGGATAATTACATATTTAAGAAATCCATTCGCCTCCAATAATGTCACATTTTGATAAATTCATGTGTTCATTTTCCGGCACTTCGATTTCTACTGTCTTATAGTGGCGTTCAAAGTTATCCTCTGAAACCTGTTCTGTTACAGCAAGGATCAGTCTCGCTTTTTTAACTCTCTTTTCTAACGCCAACGATTCAGTATTTGTCTTTTCATAGGTTTCCTTGATGACGATTTCATCCCCAACAACCTCAACCTTTGATAAGTCGAGATTAAAAGCGGGCGCGACCACACAGTCGTAGCCGTCCTGGTAGCTGCCGCTGACGTGGCCGTACCGGCACACACACCATGCGATAGTACTACCGTAGTCAGTACCGAGCCACGCGCCGCCGTTGGCAGCCCCGAACGACTGATAATTCATCGCAGCCTCTTTCAAAGCCGTCCAATAGTAACCGGAACCATGTTTTCCACATTTCGTAAAACCGGCTTTTTCTTTGCTAATAAGAAACAATCCCTTACCGTAGGAAGCAGATGAATACTCAGCATCCTTGATGGCTTCGTAGAGTGCCTGCATCTTGTCATCATAACCGCTGATATCTTGTCCATCAATATCTGCTGCATAAAATGTGTCAACATTTTCTCCAAATTTCAACATTTTGTATCCTGGCCATTTTCCATTGGTTACACCATGTGACTGGATTACAGCTGTTCTTCCGTTGTTAACAATTTCACAGACTGTCCAATCGTAGCCCATGAAAAGATAGGTTTTACCTAATTTGAGATTATTTGTTGTTTTTGTTTTCATATGTAATTTCCTTCCTTTCTGCAAAAAAATTCTGCATAAAAATAAGACTGTAGAATACAGTCTTGGTTAAATAAAAAAAGTCCAATGAAATAAATCATTGGACTTTTCCCTAGTTACTATTTATTTTTACTTTACCTTTTCATTATAACATATAAAAAGCAATTTGCAAGAATAATAACAATTCATGCGTCAATCTGTATGCTTTTAATCACTTCAATTTCCTTTTTCATAGAATTTTGCCCACAATTTTTTTCAAGTTCCGGTAGCCAATTAATAAGCATCTGTTCTACAGACCTATATTCCAAATGACCACAGGTACTCTTTCCAACCCATCTTAAAGATGTGCATCCACGTTTATACATAACTTTATCTGCCATTACAAGACATCCGTCAGGGTAAATTCTCCAGATATAATCATAGCATTCACAAATTGATGATAGTGGTTTCAGATATTCATTTTGATATTCATTACGCATATGTCATCTCCTCCTAGCATATAAGGGACTTACGTTCTCTGACAGACATAAATTTGCCTGTTTTTTTTATTTTGTCCCACGTTTCATGAACAGTCATACAGGAATTTGAACGGCCTCCTGCTACCACAGAATGTCCACTGCTGCTCCGTTCTGCTTCATTCCCATGTATTACAGGTACTAAATCATTTGTATTCTCCAAAGCTGTGATTTCATTTAAAATCTTACATGAAGAATATGAGTTATCACTCCGCATAAGAAATGTGATAGTTCCTTGTTTGATTAAGGAATTGATACAGTCTTTAACAACGGATTCGCATAATCCTGATTGTGCTGCAATTTGACAAATTTTCACCCTGAATTCCTTGCCTATTGCTGCTCCGTTTGAAATCCTTATAAAGTTTAATGTGTGGCCTACTGTTTGAATTTCCTTTTCCATAAATGCTAGTTCCTCCTTTTTTATAGTGAAGACAGTGTTCCATTGCCGGTCCTCCCTCTTATTGCTTTCATCACCAACGTCTTCTGATTGGGATTTCGCTCTTTTAAATAAAATTGTTATGAAAGGCTTATGCCAGTTTCATTCTTGTTAATTCCATATCCTGATATTCGCTGACATCAAGTAGCGTGCGTTTCGACAAAACCCGAAAAGCATATTTTAAAGCCAGTATTTTTTGTGGATCTTCCATTCTCGCAAGAATAGAAGCAGTATTTTCAATGAGTTCTGTTTCATCATCTTGAGTAAGCATGACTACAATTTCCTGGCGAAGCCCGACATCAATTCCACAATTTCTACAATATGCTTTAAAAACTGGTCTTTTAACGAGTTTTCGGCAGCCATCCAGATAAAGCGACAGGATGCCTTCCGTTTTTACAGATGTTTCTGAAAAAGCCGCAACGATAGCCAATGCCATTGGAAGGGCATTCGTCTCTTTTTCGGGTTCTTTACCAGCGTTTGTCACTGTTGTTACCTGAAGTTTTAATTTGTCATACATAAAATTTCCTCCTTTTCTCATCTTATTGATGAATATTAATTTGTTGTAATAAAAAAGGTTGTGAAAATCACAACCTTGGTTAAATAAAAAGTCAAAGAATTTCTGCAATTCTTTGACTCTGTATTATTTACTATTTTATTTTTACTTGATAAATTTATTATAGCATATTTTTTTTCATCTTGCAATTAATTTGGCATTATCGGCTATGTATGTTGACAAATTTTCTAATTTGTCTTATGATTCAAGTAGTCTTATGGACAATTATTCCATAAGATTTGAAGTCGATATAAAAAGGAGGCTAACCATGCGACAATTTACAATTGATTTTTTTAAGAAGAGTGTCATTCCAATGACAGAAACAAGTGTTGAAATCATGGATTTCTTACTTACTCCAAAACACATGAAAAAAATGATTGCAGCATCAATCGAGGGTAAACCAGCGCTCTCTGGTGTTGTAAAAGAACTGGAACAAAATTTTAATAATCGTAAAGATTTCCCAATTTATCCGGATAAAACTGTAAAAGGTAACAATGCGGAATATCGGAGGAACGTTGGATGGATGGTCAAATATGTGATGGGCCTGAATGGATATTTTCCAGTTTCTCAGGCGCGGCTCTCAATACATGATTCGAAATTTTTTTCCACCTCGACTGTCTACCACAGAGATACTTCTGCCCCAAGTGAAATTACAGTAAATGAAACAATTCTTGTAAAAATAAACAAAGAAATGCCGATGAAGGCTATTTTTCTCCATAGAAATGATGATCCCGTCTACTATGATAAAATGAAAGCGCAATGTACAGAATTTAAAAAAATTATTACAACTCTTGCAACAAAACGCCCTGTTCCATGTGAAAATAGGCAAATTTGTGCTGCACTATCTGTACTTTTACCATGTTATTGTAGCCAAACAATTACTGCAGATCTGCTTCTTGAAATAGGAAATGGAGAGCGAGTTCCATGTGCAGAATTTTTTGAAACCATCAACGAATTAATTCTTGCTTTTTGTAATATTGCAGATACAGTAACAGACAACGATAAAATAATAAATTAAATCACCTTTGGATCAAAACATCATAATAACAAAAAACCAAGGCTTACAACGTTCGAAGCCTTGGTTTTTATTTTGCGAAAATATTTCATTTTTTTTATTTTCCTGCAAAATTTTTTGGGTTTTTCCATTTTTATAAATGTAATACTCTTTCCTTGATTTCCTGCGTTCTTCCCTGATTCCAGAACTGTGTTCCAATGTATCCACAGGTACGGCGGGCTACGCTCATTTTGTTCTGATCACGGTTACCGCATTTTGGGCATTCCCAGATAAGCTTATGGCTGTGCTCATCCTCGACAATCTGGATTTCTCCGTCATATCCACATTCCATACAGTAATCGCTCTTTGTGTTAAGCTCCGCATACATAATATTATCATAAATGAATTTGATCACTGATAATACTGCAGGAATATTGTTCTGCATATTTGGAACTTCCACATAGCTGATTGCACCACCAGGGGAAAGAGGCTGAAACTCTGATTCAAATTTCAGTTTTTCAAAGGCGTTGATCTTTTCACGGACACAAACATGATAGCTGTTTGTAATGTAATTGTGATCGGTCACATCCTTGATGATACCAAAACGCTTCTGCAGACATTTCGCAAATTTGTATGTGGTGGACTCAAGAGGAGTTCCATAGACACTGTAGTCAATGTTTTCCGCAGCCTTCCATTTTGCGCAGGCATCGTTCAGATGCTGCATTACAGATTTTGCAAATGGCATGCCCTTTTCAGTTTCTGTATGAGAAACTCCAAGCATACGCCTACAGGTTTCACACAGACCGGCATAGCCAAGGGAAATGGTTGAATAGCCATTATATAACAGCTTGTCAATTGGCTCCCCCTTTTTCAGACGGGCAAGTGCTCCATGCTGCCACAGAATCGGTGCAACATCTGACGGTGTTCCAAGAAGACGTTCATGGCGGCATCTTAATGCACGGTGGCATAATTCAAGACGCTCATCCAAAATCTTCCAGAATAAATCCATATCTCCATCAGAGGAGCATGCTACATCAACAAGATTTATGGTTACAACACCCTGGTTGAATCGTCCATAATATTTATGTCCCTTTTCCCAGTTTCCGGCATTTGCAACATTTTCCTCGCAGCGGTCTACCGTTAAGAAACTGCGGCAGCCCATAGATGGGTAACAGAATTCTTCACCTTGGTCATTGGTCTTAATGGACTTCATGACTTTTTCAGAGATGTAATCCGGAACCATACGCTTTGCAGTACACTGTGCTGCCAGCTTGGTAAGAGAATAATACTTGGAATCTTCATGGATATTATCCTCTTCGAGAACATAGATGAGCTTTGGGAATGCAGGAGTAACAAAGACTCCCTGTTCATTCTTTACGCCCTTGATTCTCTGGCGCAGCATTTCCTCAATGATTGCAGCCAGATCGTCTCTCGTCTGTCCTTCCGGCACTTCGTCCAGATACATAAATACAGTAACGAAAGGTGCCTGTCCGTTTGTCGTCATAAGCGTGATTACCTGATACTGGATCATCTGTACACCACGGTTGATCTCTTCTCTTACACGCATTTCGGTCGCTGTTACCACCTGCTCTTCGGTGTACTCCATACCGTTTGCTTCGAATTCCGCAATTATCTGTCTGTGGAATTTCTCGCGGCTGATCTGTACGAACGGTGCCAGATGGGACAATGTAATCGTCTGTCCACCATACTGTGAACTTGCCACCTGCGCAATCGCCTGTGTTGCAATGTTGCAGGCGGTAGAAAAGCTGTGAGGAGTATCAATACCGGTTCCGCTGATTACGGTACCATTCTGGAGCATATCTTCCAGGTTCACCAGACAGCAGTTGTGCATATGCTGCGCAAAGTAATCGCTGTCATGAAAATGGATCAACCCTTCTTCATGCGCCTGCACGATATCAGGAGGAAGCAGAAATCTTCTTGTAAGATCTTTACTGACCTCACCAGCCATGTAATCACGCTGGACGCTGTTGATCGTCGGATTCTTGTTGGAGTTTTCCTGTTTCACTTCCTCATTATTTCTTTCAATAAGGGACATGATCTGCTCATCCGTTGTATTCGACTTACGGGCAATTTCCCTTTTATACCGGTAAACAGTATAATTTCTTGCAAGCTTAAAAAGCTGCAGTTTCATAAGTTCCTCTTCTACAGCATCCTGGATCTCTTCAACACCCATGGGATGTCCTGCTGTTTCTGCAATTTCTTCAACTCTCCGGGCAACCAGCTCGCGGTCTTTTGCAGATGCACGTTCCCATTCCTCTACGGAAGTGTTTGCTTTCGCAATTGCATTTTCAATTTTTCTACGGTCAAAGAGAACTTCTTCTCCACTTCTTTTAATGATTACCATAAAATTCACCTGCCGGCTCCCCGGCTTATCCTTTCTTATTTTTTTAGAGAATACCGCTTTAAAAAATAAAACGGTATTCAATTGTATTTTTATATGTAATTTACTAGCTATTTCCATTTTGTGTATCTGCAAGATAACACATAATTGAACAATCCGGGAAAATTTCCGTGTTCATATTTCCTCTGTTTGGATCCAGTTCGTCCAAGAAAATTCCATTGAGACAGGAACACCCTAATTCTCTTTCAAGTTTTGCACGGTTTTCAAAAACATCAGGAAAATCTCTCCTAATTTTATTCCAGTAGCCCATTCCTCCTTTCACACATCCGACACAGTTATTGTTTGGATATCCGAGATCATACATAACGGGCCTCTTTATATTTAAGTTTTCTAACATCCCATGACAATCTTCTTTAGAAAGATTTTTCTCAATGAGGGGAAATTCATGGGTAAACTGTGGATATGAGTCTACTGTCCTGTCTGCTCTTTTTTTCTCTTTTAAGTCGAAACCCCAGACATAAGTAATATTATATTTGCTGTGATCCATTTCCCACAGCTTGCGTACACGTTTTTTTAAAAACTTTGTACAATATGCGCCAACTTTCGGCCGGTTGATAAACCCGCCGACTTTGCACGCTGTTTCTACGTCTTCATACTCTGGCTTAAGGATAGTGACCTTTTTTCCAAGAACTTTCTCACAGTCTTTAATGAAACGCATAGAATCTGGATGTTGATCTTTAATGTCAATGTAGATATACTCATCAATTGAATCTCTTAACAAATAACCTGCAATAAAACTTGACACTCCGGCCGACATCCAGCAAATTTTTAATTTTTTCATACCAACCACAAACACCATCCGTGTGTGTGGTTAAATAATCCGAATTTTCAATTGCCACCGCAAATAGGGCAATATGAGTCATATTTTTACGATAGACTTTCCGGTTTTTCCTCGGCTCACATATAAAATTTACATTTTACTTATTAGTGTCCGCACCTCGCTCTACCAACCTAGTTTCACTAGGATAGGTATTATAACTCCTTTCTCTCCATGCTCAATTTCTCCTTTGGTTACTCTGCATTTTATTTAATTTTCATTGCCTAAAAATAGCCTAGCTTTTTTAATTCTGTAAGCCTGGCATCAAGTTGTTGTAAAGAAACTTTTTTCCCTTCCTCTGTCATAAAGCCTTTAACAGATGGCATGTGCATTGGGTTTCCCTCTTTGAGTGCCCACAACCCACTTGCTATGTCCATTAAATTACCATAACCAATCGCTTCACCTAATTGTTCTACCCGAGCAATTTCTTCTTTTCTATTCATAGTCTTCTCCTCGTCTTTTTATATGTTTGTTTCATAATCCGATAAATCCTCAGCAATATGATGCTCAAGAATAAGGTTTACAGGCGTATCTTCATTGATGGCTTTTCCATCATGAGTTTTTCTATGGGATTTTGTCCATTCCCATGTATTTTCTAATTCCGCAAGCTCCTTTTGGATATCAGAATAAGAAAATAAATTAACTGCGTGAATTTTTATATTAAAGATAGCCTCTCCGACTGTTTCTAATCCGCAGTCCTTTGCAACCTCTAGTGCTGTTTGTATTTTCATAAGTCCTCTTTTCTCCCATATGGGCAACATGAGACACCTATGCACAAGTGTCTCTACGATAGTTCCACCGTGCATAGCGCTAGTTAATCAAATTCATGTTTTTCCGCTTTAAATCCTTAATTTATCCTTTTAATTTTCCTCCATAACTAGATGAAGGCTCCCACGCACGGGAACCTTCTGGTCAATACCCTGTGCGTAGGGATTTACATACTTGGAAATCTTAGTTTCATTTCTTATTGTCTACACCAAAAATCCCAAGCTGCTTCAGACATAAAACTTATTACAGCCTGATCATCTGTAAATACAGTTCCTTTTGGATTTTTCCATGTAATATAGCATCCGTCTTTTTCTACCAAGTGACAATTGTGATTTTCAAGAATTTTCTCATAATAGTCCATATAATATCTCTCCTGTCGAATCAAATGAAACACGTATTTACTCAATAAATGAGCTTTGTTCCGCACTCTGGACAGTGCTTTCTCTTCATGCTCAATTTCTCCTCGGGTTTCTTAGTGCATTTTATTTAATTTTCATTGCCTAAAATTTGATAATATTCAGCATCCGAATCTGACAGATTCAAAATTCCATCGGCATCCGCATAGCTGCATGCAATTGTTTCACTCTCTGCATCCTGACCCAAAAGATCAATACTGGACACTTCAACTCCGCCGTTAACCAGATCAATAGCTTCATCAATATCTTCGACCTGATCGACCGGTACTAAGACCGTTTTTTCAAATTTCATGCTTGTCGTGATTGCATAATATTTTTTTGTTTCCATGATGGAATCCTCCTTAATAATGTTTTCTTACCCACTCAAGAAGTTCTTTTTCACCTAATTCTTCCATACAGTAGTCATATAATTTGGGATTATACTGCTTTAATCTTTTAAATTTTGCAAATCCATCCAAATGACATCCCACTGGGCAAAACATGCATCCTGTCCTTGATTCTCCTGTCGTTCGATATTGACATTTCGTGCAACAATCAAGGCGAAGTTGTCCATCTATTTGTCCAACTTCTGCAATATTTCCGTATGGTGATGCAATATCAATATGTTTTTTCACAGCATATTCAAGGACATCATTCTCTGTCCAAAATCCCATTGGCTTACTCATTGGTCTGTCAGAATCAAATGAATTACAGCCTGTTCTCAAGTAAGCTTCTTTTCTCCGGGCGGATTCTACTGCCATTAATGCAACAATAGGTTTTCGTCCTGTTTCTCTTTCATATTTTTGTACTGGATATTCCTTCATATCCAAACAGCATTTATGGGAAATCTTGAATGGAGCGTCTATAAGAGGCAGCCACTTTTTGTACTGTTTCCGGTATGGATCGGGATTTCCCTTTCCATCCAAACCATTCAACTTATTGATTGCCCATTTCAATCCCCTTCGTGCAGCTTCTATAGCTTCAGCCACATCTTTGCTTGGAAAACACCAACCATCATCCTCAATAATTTGTTTCATTGATTTTTCTGGCTTGATGACTTTCACATTGTCAAATTGTTTTACGTATTGCCGGATCTGCGGATATTCCATCCAGGTATCAAGGAACACCGCTTCCACATCAGGATAATATTTTCTTACCTGATGCAAAAGTACAGTAGAATCCTTTCCTCCGGAAAATGAAACGTAAACTCCGCTTTCACCATATTTTGCTATAAAAGCTTTTATTCTATTACGTGTCATTACCTCTTTTACATCCAGAGGTAATGACTGTCGATACTGTAACTCTTTGTTACTGAGAGCATGCATGACAACCACTTAACAGATTGCTCTGTGTCCGTGGATAAGAGGTTACGGCTTCCCATGCTACTTCCTACATACTTTCACAAGTTGTTCCCATACGTAAGATTTTCACGCTAATTAAACCTCATTTTGTTCTCGCCTTTCTACACCTTTAGGCGGTCAACCTTGGTCTACCAAGGCTTCTGTCATTACTCCTTTCTTAAATCAAAAACTTTAATTATACGAAGTGTCTTAAAATCTACCAGATCTGCATGAAACTCTCGGTTTTCTGCAGAAATAATCTTGGACGCTTCCTTGATAGCCTCATCCCTGTGTTCCTTTTCTCTAAGAAAACGGGTATATGTCCGTTTCCCATCTGAAGAATAATGAATAAGTCCATATCCTTCACGAATGAACAGATCATTATTTGTCTTTGCCCATTTGCTAAAAGCAAGAACCAGATTCGCTCCAAGCATTGCCATAGTTCTATATGCTCCATCATCTTCATATAAAGTCTTTATAGTTGCAACTCTGATTTTCTTTTCTTCACTGCCGCTAAAATCAATGAGATATAAATCCGTATAGATTCCTTCACTGCCTCCATAAAAAACCTTAAAGTCCATACTTACATCTTCAGATTTGAAAACATAATTTTCTGATGCTATATGAACGTAATCAAGGATTCCTGGCCAACGGTTGTCTTTTTTTAAATCGTCAACCATTGTATGTATGGCATCTTCCATATGTAACAGTTTTGGCGGTTTCCCTGGATTTTCAGCAATCGTAATCCCGTTTCTTGTAACCTGTTCAATATCTGTCCATTTAAAATGGATCTCATCTCCATCACAACAATTGTATCCTGTTAATTTGCCGCGAATGTTCTGATCATCCAGAATGTCCACGACATATGTCCCAAGAAAAACAATATCTCCTTTCTTTAATCCATTTATCGCATCTGGTGCTGGAATTTGTCTTGTTTCAAACATAATAATCACCTCATTTTTCAATATTTTTGTATTTTATTATCCGGACTATTTACATCCGGGTAATATGTCTTGCCAGCCAGTATTTTGTTTTATAACATGCAGCCGTCAGAATACGCATATGTAAAATCTGACAATGCATCCGCATTTGAATTCATTTGATTGATCTGTTTAACGCGTTTTGATAAATAATCCATCTGCGACCATATATCAATGTCCTTACTAGCCGGGTAAATAAGCATTTCATGAATACTTACAGGAACAAAAATAATACTTTGTTCTTTCAGCTGGTTACAGAGTTTAGGTAATAACTCTGGATATGCAACAGCTGTCGCACCATTGAAGTCATATTCATTTGTTAGTAAGCAAGCCTTATCTCCCCAAATTTTTCGATCAGCAAGATTAAGACCTTTTATCAATGGCGGCATAATTATTGGTGTATTCTTTTGTGCCAGGCGATACAATGTATCTACATCCGCGCCCCATTCGTCCATATGATTTTTATGGATTGTAATGTTTGCCTGATTTTCGTATCCTGCAGAAAGGTTGTATTTAAAAATCAAAACAAGATCATCCCAGAAATCAATGTATGGAACATCTGATAGAAGCTCCTGATTTCTGGTTTTATTGATCAGCTGCATAATGATGCGATCTTTTGCTAATGAAAAATTGGTAAAAGCCTCTGTATTAAAGCTTTCCGAGGTATTTTCATTAAGCACGGCAATAATCTTATCTGTAATCTCATCAATGCTTAATTTTTGGGCTTTGCACTCGTCATAAAAGGCATCCAGGTTAATTACAGGTAAAGTATTTGTCGACTCGAATTCAACAAAAATTCCCGTATATGATGTACCATTATTTTTAACCATCTTTTTTATAACAGCTTTTCTCCCTGTCTTTTTCTCCAATAGTTCTTTAATTTTCATAAATTCGTCACTCATTTCTCTCTCCTTCTTATGGAAATAACCGGATGTATTTCCATCCGGTTATTTAAGAATATTAATGTTGTACTGTGTATCCGATGAAATTATCATCGCAATACTGCTTTAACAAGTTCCAATCAAATTCGCTAAAGCTTACCAGCACAGTACCTGCTGCAGCAGTTTGCGCCATAACAACTGTATTGGAACGACTTGTTGTAGCACCTGCAGCCGCCTTTGCTTTCGCATCAGCTTCCTCTTTTTCTTTTGCAAGTCTGGCATTTTCTGCAGCCATTGCCGCTGCTTTTGCCTCGGCTTCAGCACGACGTGCTTTTTCCTCAGCAGCTCTTTTCTTTGCTTCTTCCGCTTCTTTTTCCTTGCGTTCTGCTTCCTCAGCAGCCTTGCGTTCGCGCTCTGCAGCCGCCTTACGTTCACGTTCTGCTTTTTCTTCCGCTTCACGTTTTTCCATTTCAAGACGACGTTCTCTCTCCTCAGCTGCCTTGCGTTCACGCTCAATAATGGCATCCCGCTTGGCTTCTTCTGATTTGACGGTCTGAATTGCTTCCGTTAATGGACGTAAGGATCTAACCAATTTAAGTCCGATTTCCTCAAATTCAGAATTCAGGCTTTTAATGGTTGCTACCGATTTTACCAGTTCATCCACCCTGCCGCTAATGGCAGTTTTATAAGTTTTTGCAGATGTACTTACATTCGCCCAGCTGTTTACATAAATCTGAGCAAAAAACCACTCTGCAAACTCAGGATCGGAAAATTCCGGTTCGTCAGCAATGATTTCGTCGTAATAAGCACGAATCTGTTGATCTTTTTCTTCTCGGATTTCCGCTGCAATCTCTTTTTCTCTTGTATCAATGAGAGTTGTTGGCTCATCAATAAGAGAAATGAGATCTTTTACCTGATGCTCGAAAGCATTAAGCGGTGCGGAAAATTCCTTTTTTACTTTCTTCCGCTGTTCATCAAGCTTTTCTGAAAGCTTTCTGAGCTTTGCACGATCTGCTTTCAGCTGTTTCTGACGATCCTCTCTTGTCCCTGTATAAACAGTGACTTTGTAAGAGTCTGCAATTGCCTTTACTCTTTTTTTAATTTCCTCAAAATTTGAGATAATCTCTCCTCTTGAGATGGAAACTGATACATTGATATTTTCATTGATAGTTTCCGGTGTGTTTGGTGTGTTAATTGTTGCGTTCATATGCGCTCCCTCCTAAAATTAAATAAAAAAGACCGTGAAATACACGATCTGGGTTAAAACAAAAAAAGTCCAATGAAATAAATCATTGGACTTCTTTGCTAAGTTACTTACTATAAAATTTTACTTTACATAGATTATTATATCATATATATACCAGATTGCAATGATAAATAGCTTATTGTTCGATATTATTTATGGAAAAATCTATAGTCAATCAAACCCATTTGTATACCAAGGCACGAACATTCTATGCATCGCAGAATATATTTGATATATTGATATTTAAAAAGGACCTTATTGTATTTTGGCTTTATATTGGATATTGTCATTTTCCCCTTGTTTTTGCGCAAATTCATTTCCAATTGGTCAAAATAATCTTTTATGCGTTCAAAAATAATTTCTGCTGTAAGGCAGGAAAAAAATAATCCCATAAATAGATCATCCGCTTTTTCCTTTGTAATCCCCTTTATTGGGATCATGGTTCCTATATATCGAAAGCAAATTATTTCACCAACAAAATACCCTATCCCGAAAATAATCAAAATCAGAATAAATGAGATACAGCGAAGGATCAAGTTTTGGCAATTATATTTCATGAATTGTTGATTTCTCCTATTGTTTGATTTTCACATGGCAATATGCTGTTTTTTCATTACTTCCTATTTGAAGAGAATATTCTGTGCAGCCATTTGGCACTTCATATATCACGTAAAGATTTTTATAAAATCCATCTTTGAATGTGCTGTCTACTTTTGCATCATATGTTCTTTTTCCAAAAGGCACACCCCTGTATTTCAGTGTTCCCCCGTCCAAGCCTACTATTTTAAAATCAATATATGCTTTTTCCGGATCTTCCGACATTTTATACTCCGCAACTTGAAGAGAAGTACCAGGCTGTGTGTTTAAATCTTTTATATATTCATCATTAGATTTTAATTTTTTTAGCAATTTATCAGCAGATTTTCCCGTATATACATGCGTCACGCAAACATCAGCTTCCACATCAGAGCCATGTTCTCCCATTGCTGTACATTCGCCTGTCTGACCCACTTTTAGCTGATGGTATAAATCGGATTCTTTTCCTTCTGCTGAAACGACACTTTCCAGCAGCTTCTTGGACAAAGAATCCTTTTTTGATGCTTTATTGGTTTTTTCCTCTGAATCTGCTTTTGTATCTTTTGCAGACTCTTTTGTTTTTTTAGTAACATCTTTTTTGGAATTCGGCTGTTGTAACTTTTCAGATTCCTTTTGAGTCTGCGAATCCTTTTGAACTTGTGCAGGTTTGGATATTTGTGTATTAGGCTCATTCAGTGAATTCACACCTGTTTCTGTATCGTTAATTACCGTAACGGAAACAGAGTCTTGTGGATCTTCTTCCGTCTCTGTTTCAAGTGAAACCACCTCACTGCTATCATTGTTCGATTCTGTATCAGGAATTCTTGTCACTTCGGCAACCTGCGTTTCTGTTTCATTCTGAACAACATACTGATCACCATCTTCATCTGAACTATTAACAGTTGTCAGGGAATTGGAAACATTTGATATAATTCCTTTGTTTCCAGATGAAACAGACTTATAATCATCTGCCAATACTCCCATGAACATAGAACACTCTCCTGTTTTTGACTTGATAGTGGTTAGTTTTCCAGAAAAGGTACCAAAAAGATCCTCTGTAATGGAAACGTCGGCTACCACATTTATTTCTGTTTTTTTATTTCCATGTTTTGTCTGCTGCTTAAATTCTGGCTTTTTCTCTGGTGCAAACCATATTCCATTCATGTCCTTCTTTTTTAGAATTTGTTTAATATCTGCTTTCTTGTCAAAGTTGAAAGATGTTTTGTTGGAAATAGCTATTACAAAAGAATTGATATTAAAAACCAGATAGGTATCATCTCCATTTTTATATAGGAAAGTGCCTTTACTATAATCGTGATCATCCGAAATATTTGTAACTGCAGTTGCTGAATCAAGCATTCCCGACTGTATTTCAAATCCGTATCCCTTGATGGCATCATATACCTTTGTATATCCTCTGTGGCCTGTTTTATATAAATTAGATCCGCATCCTGTTATACAGGATGTAATTACACCAACTGTTGCTGCAACAATGAGCAGTTTCTTTATTTTTTTCATCGAAAACATGCTTTTTCCCATCCTTTCATAATATTCAGTGCACGAGATAATGTAGCCGCATCCATATATCCAAAGTGACAGTCATCAAATTTTATATTAAGTTCCTTTGATAACCGGTAATACGCTCTATTTTTCCCTGTAAGAGAATAGTAATGTTTATCAAATTCTTCATGACAAATACTCCGTAATTTTCTTGTATTACTACATGCAAGTATTCCAAGGGCATCCTTTGGTGATTTTCTGTGTGTTCCAACATAAGAACCACATTTTTCACAAATATAGCAATATCCGCTCTGATATGGAGTTAACCCAAAATCCTTCATTTTTCCATATATTACATTTCCGCCACAAACCTGGCAGATAGTAGGTCTTGAATCAAACATTTTAAATCCCCTTTCTTTTTGTTGATTATATCATATATATACATTTTGGCAATAAAAACCTGCATAAAACTTAATATAGTAGTTTTTGTTCTAATTTGTGGTATACTTCTGAAAAAAAGGAATTGGAGAAAAAAGAATGAATTCAAAAATAGATATGAGTATTCCCGCACAGGTATGCTGTGTGACAGACACAGACGGTACCATACATCCGAAATGGATACGATTTAAAGATGAAAATGAAGGGATTATAACGATACAAAATTTGGAGATACTGAAAGAACATACAGATGCAATCTGGAATAATTTTCTTTGTTCTGCTCTCATGTATGGTCAGATCCAAAAGTTTATTTTATGCTATAATTATGGACGGCACAAATGGACCATTGAATACAGGGCAAATGAAACAGATCGTAAATATTTGTTAGAATAGTACCCCACCGGGCAGTACACTTGATTTGCTGCATGGTTTTTAATAATAAAAAGAAGAAGATTGCCATACAATCTCCTTCTACTGTTACAAACTTTCTCAGTAATCGTTGTTATTTCAAATTTTGTAACGTTGTAATTGTTACAATTGCGATTGCAAAAAAGAAAATCATGATACCTACTGTAATTACAAATGGTTTATTCTTTATCTTTATACCTTTATACATAACAATCGTACCTGCAAGCAATAATACAATCCCTATCACTATAGACGTAATATATTCACTGTTCATGATTTTCCTCACTTTCATATTTTAAATGTTCTTCTGAACCTGTTTGATTTTTCTGTTCCGTATCCAGAAAATCAAATATATCAAATTCCATTATTGGATTGCTATATTCAGAATGTTTTTGTTTATTATTTGTTTTATTACTATAATCTTTGCAGCATTTCATCAATTTCTTTTTCCACGGAATCTTTTTCAGTACCTATTACAGAAGCTATAATTTGTGGAAGATCTTCTTTGGTAATGCCTCTTGATGCGAGTAAATGACCATAATATTCTGTTTTAGTCATAGACGGAGCCAATTTTCTTGCATAAGTTTTAACCGTCTTTTCAATCCCTTTAACTTCGAGGAAGTTATCTTCTGTTAGAGACTGCACTGTTTTAAATAAAGTTACATTGTTCCATCCCTTTTCCCTGAGTTCTTCTGCCATTTGAGTCGCTGTCAAAGACACGTCTTTATCCCAGAGAAAAAGCATCAATTCTTCCTGTCTAGGTGATAATGTTCCTTTTGGTGTTTTCATATATTTGTCCTCCATCTTATGTATATTTATTTTATTTAATTTGTATTATTATAACACATATTATAGCAAAAAGAAATGCTTTTAAATCTTCTTTATAAATTTTTTTGGATGTATAGTGTCATGGACAGCCTTATACTCATTTCTTTTATCAAGAAGAAATATTTTCTTACTTTTCATCATTGAAGAAAAGTATTTTTGTTTATTATGGTTGCATCCTTTGCGCATATTGCATATTTTATGCTATCATCATCATTTAAAATAAAAACATTAACACAGGAATCATCCGAAATAAACACATGTAGATCTCGTACTCGCATGTTTGCAATATTCCTTTCATTGTAAATATTTTATCTGCTTTTTTGCAGGTAGTTTAATTTTTTTTTCAATTTTGCATTACCGCCTTTGCAATGATGCATAAGTGTATCATCTATTATATTTTCCATGTAATGCTCAGATTGCCGATTTGAGCAATAATAAGACAAATTGGCTATATCCACCTTTCGATGCGAACAATATTTGCAGCACCTTAAATCGGATTTCACTCTCGCCATTGCGACACCTCCGCTCGCTTCTTTTCTACTATTTCCTTTCCAACGCCCATTTCTTCGCTCTAGCTTCCGTTAATGCATGGTACCCATGTTCCTTTCGCCACAGTGTAAGATCTACCTGCCAGTTTTCCGGTAACTCATCCACATATTTCAGCAGCATCTCTTTTTCTTTCTTTTCTCTTTCGTCAAGGTATTCAAGAGCCTTGTTGAGATACCGGAGAGCAGCCGCGTAATCTACATCACATCTGCCGATTCGCCATGAAGTTACCTTACGGTTTGCAATGGCATACCGGAGACGGACGGAATCAAGGTAGGTAAGGTTTAAAAATTCTCCATTGTAAACTTCCATGTTTGCGCGTGCTTTCTTTTTGTACGAATCGGTTCTCCAGTCATACCCACTGTCTTCCTTGACTTCGGAAATGAAGTAATGCCGTTCTGTTCCGACATGCTCTGCGGAATACACTTCCCGTCGGTAAGCTTTCTTCTCCGGACTGAATGATTTATGCTCGCAGTAAAATCCATCCTTTCCATAATATTTCACCTTCCACTTGGCATATTCCATGGCATTCTCTTCGGTTACTTTGCCGTAACCACGCAGCCACATGTCGTTTTTAAGGACTTCCGCATGCGTGGAGAATGTAGGTGGCCCTTGCAGTTGCTTATACTCCTTACGGATGTAGCAGGAAGTTCCGTGTTCTGTGGTTTTCTCATCCTCCCTGTGCTCGATCACCATGCACGGATAATCCAGATACGAAAACTTCCATACTTCGTCACGGTCAATAAGGTTGACCGGGTATACTTTGCAGTCACTGATGCTTACATCGTGCGTCCGGTTTTTCCCGCCGCGTCCTCTGTCATTGTTGAATGCCTCATGTTTCCGTTTAAAATCATAGACATCATCCCTTGTGATCCGTTGCATCGTCAGCATCATATCGCCTTTTTTAATTTCTCCATTGGAAGAATCAAGGATGTCCTGCCATGATCCATAGGTATTATCCTCAATCCACCCATCAGCCATGGAAAATACCACATACGGATTCGGGTTTATGACCGTTACCTTCTCTGGGAGCCGGATCAACTTTCCATCATTGATGATTCCCTGTAGCAGTGCAAAGATGAAGAAACGGGAAATTTTCTCCTCACGGGAAGTCGACTTGCAAGTTTCCTCGGTCTCCTGTGATACTGTTTCTTCCTGCGGTGCAAAGAATATGTTTTCGTCATGGATGTCAATTCGGTTTTCGTCAGTCCAACCCATGTACAGGTTTTCTCCGTCTTTGGCAAGGATACCGATGGTATGTCCATGGTATTTCTCGTATTTCTGAAGCATGTTGGCAAATTTTTCGTGATTCTTGTATCCGATACCGCTTCGGCTCACTTTGACAAAGGAGACTGCTTTTTCACCCGGACAGAACAGGTCGCGCAGATCCTCACGGTTCTTGAGAATATCCTCAAACACCCCGGCATCATCCCCGTCCACGTCATACAATGCCAGGTACTTTCCAAGTTCTTCATCCATGTAGCGGAGTTTCTGGTAAATCACAACCGGGGCGTCTGCATCCGCATGTCTACCGGTGACAAGCTGTGTGAAATCCACAACCTCTCCTGTGATACATCTGATGGCATAAATCTGCGTATCCAGCACCGTAAGCTGGTTTTCCAGTTTTTTCTTCTCCTCTTCCAGTTCTGCCTGCTTTTTCTCGATCATTTCCCGGAGCGGGCGGTACTGTTCCATAAGCTGGCGCTTCATTTCTTCCAACTTTTCTTCCTGTTCCTGCTGTAATTTTTTCAGGGCAGTTTCCTGCTCCTTTAACTCCTCTTCCTTACTGTATATGTCTTTCTTAACGTCTGTGACGGATGAAAATCCCTGACCGGCGGGGATGATGGAAGACAATGTTTCCCCAGCGATGGAGCACATCTGATCCGGCGCGTAGTCGGAGTAATCCTTATATTCCTCAATTTCAAGAAACCGACATGGGAGTGTATATGCTTTTTCCGTGTCCGCGCCGGAAATAATCGCAAACCGGTGCTGATCATCCAGATGGAGAAGATTAAGAGACTGCCCGATGGACTGCAGGTACTCTGCCATTTCAAGCAGATCACTCATCCATGAGCCTGTCCGGTCAAGACTCTTGGAAAGTTCAGGAATCTGGTCCTGCATCTGGTAAAATGCAATCTGCTCGGTATCTTCCCATTTGATATGGTGGTAAGCAGCAAGTTCGGGTGACCAGTTTCTTTTATGCCACTTCTTGAATTCACCTGATGCATGCCATTCCTTGAGAACTTTGATATCTTTGATATGTACTTTTCCGATTACTGAAAGTTTTCCCATTCTCTTTCGCCTCTGTCTACTCTCAACCTATTTCTGATCATTTATATAGTAGATTATATCATATATATACATTTTTGTAAAGAAAATAGTCCGCCGCGGACTGCGTTGGTATACAACAAAAAGGTGTATTGCAACATTGACTTGAAAATCATTGTTGCAACACACCTCATAAATTTTAATGAAATATCTAAGCAGATGTCAATGGATGAAATGCACCATTCGTATCCTGCTTTTGGAAAGGTGTCGCCGAAAACCACGTCACATTATTTGATCCAAAGCTTAAGGATATTTATTTCATTTATTTTTTGTATGATTACTGAGCTTTCCCACAAGATATTCAAATTTTTGGCCCAGTGTATCCCCATACCTCCAAGCATCTGCAATACCAAACTGAATATCCATATCAGAAAAATTGCTTCAAATAAACCAAGACATCCAGATAGTATGTGGCTTCCTTCCTTTATTCCAGGTAATTTTTCTGTTGTATGTAACATATATAATACTATGCGAATCAGAACCACAGCTAAAATATAGGAAATTGCGATCAGAGCCAGTTGTATACCGTACTGCTCGAACAGCTTCGTGGAAACTGGACCTCCGGCAGAATTCCTTGCGCTGAAAACAATTTTATCAATGAATTGTTTTGCTGGTGCTTTTATGAATGGGAAAATCGCATAAGAAACAGGTTTGCACAAAATTATTCCCCCTATGTAGGAAATAAAAGGGGCAACCGTGTTAACGGTTCCCCTTTTGGCTCCTGAATAAACCTGAACCAGAATAAAAATACATACAATAAAGTTAATACATAAAGACGTTGTAGAATGCATACTTTTTACTCCTCAATATTGATAACTTCATGTGATGTATGGCTTTCATCTTTTTTGGCACGTATGTTTTGAATTGCAATATTTTCGTAATGGTATATCTCAATGGTATATTTCCCTTTCTTCGCATAATCCATAAGATATTCCATTTTTCCAGTATCATGATCATATTCCATCTCGTAAGAAGTTCCATCTTCATATGTAACAGTTCCCCATACATCATCCTCTTTGTAGTCATCGCCGACAATATCAGCTGAAAACATAATAAATGAATCATCTTTTTTAAGAGTTTCTGTTTCTTTATCACAAATAGCGTCTTTTTGTGTATATCCAGATATAACTTCCGCATTTTCGACTTTTATATCTTTTGGATATATATTCATTGTGTATCGGCCGGCAACTGCTTTATCCAGAGTCACTGTCGCTACTCCATTTAATGCAGGCATTTCATAAACGGTCTGATCATCAGGAGCAATCAGCGTGCATATAATGTCATTATCTGTATACCCATTTGTATCGTAAGTAATTTGAAATACTGCATCCTTTGTATCTTCACTTACCAAAGCAAAATATTGCTGAGAGTATTGCGCAAACTGTTCGTTTTGTGATGTATAAAATGCATCGTTCATGTCAGCCTTTGCTTCACTCTTTTCTCCACGTTTAAAATTGTAATATTTAAAAAATCCTGCACCTTCAATCATGTAATAACCACTTTTAGCATCGTCCGGCATGGAGAATTTCAGATAACCGTTCTTTGTGTTTTCCGCTTTTTCAATAACATATGCCTCATAATACTGCAGAAACTTCTCATCTGCTTTTATAGTTGCTGTCTGGTAATATGTGCCGGCGTAAAATGTTAAATGATACTCTTTATTCTTTTTTAGTCCAGTAATGCATCCTGCATTGTTCAAATTTTTCTTGGTAACAGGTTTATCGTCAATTGATACAAGCCTTATTGTATCTGATTTCGCTCTTGAAAGAATTTTACCCATATCTGAGTCTTCAATGGTATTCTTTTTTACAGAAAATGAAATATATCCATCATCATCTATTTCTGCCCCATATAATCCGAAAGAATATCCGTTGTATTTGTATCGCTGTATTTGCAATGGCTTTAAGGAGCTGTTTTCCGATGCATATGCGATAATCTCTCCCCTATAGTAGTCAGGCATCAGGCTTTCATCCTTCTGCATCCAGTAAACGCTTTCCGGACTATATTGAGAAGCTGAATTTCCTTTTGGCTGATAAACCACATAGAATTTGGTGCCATTTTTTATATAGTACATGTCTGGCTCAATGTCTTTTACATCAATAGGAACGATCTCATTTGGATCTGTCTTTTCTTTGAAAATCGCCTTGTGTCCGCAGCCAGTTATTGAAATTATGGAAAGCAACACAGTTCCAACCAGAAAAATACTGCGGAATTTTTTAACAATGTTTTTATGACTCATTTTTCTTTCCTCTCTTTTTGTGCTGTTTCGGGTATTCCCCATTAAGCACATTATAAATGGTTGATTTCGAGCAATTATATCTTTTGGCAAGAACCAGATAGGGCGTTTGTCCATAATTTACAGTTATTCCCCTGCTATTTACAAAAGAATATGGTTCGTCATGTTCTTTTCGGATCATCCGGCACTGTTCATCTGTAAGCGCCCTTTTCTCCTTATTCCACTCATTTCTTGTACCTGCAATAATATTGTCATAGGAATAATTGTTTGCTACCTTCAAGGTGATGATTTTATTCCTTGATGGTTTTCCACTGAAAGCTTCATAAATAACATTTTTGGCGAGACGAATACATTTTTTCCCGTCAATATAAATGCTTATCCTTCCTTCTTTATTTATAGGAATTTCCTTTCCAAGTGCATTAAAAATTCTTCCATTGCGATATACAATATTGCTATGATAATATCGAAACTCTTCATTCTCTAATTCAGTAGCTGACATATTACCTCCTTCTTCCCAACTAAATATTGTTTATATTCTGACGAATTGACCAGATTCCAACATAAGAAAATATTTTAGTCCGGAAATTCTCGTATTTTTTTCTCTGTTCATTATTGCGTCTTTCATTGCCTGTCTACTTCCCACAAAATCTACTTCTTTTTTTCCGCGGGACCCGGCAACGTATGGGATATTATAGTAAAGCATTCCTCTGTGGAATGGCATAAGTGTAAACACACATGCCGGGCTTTCACTTCCCTGAGACTTGTGTACACTCATGGCATACGCGTGAATTAAAAGATCCAGATCATCTTTTTTATACACGATGTCCTTATCATTTATGTTCGCATATATTTGTACGTTTTCGTCCTGATTGACAATTTTTGTTATAAAGCCAATATCTCCGTTAGATGCATCCTCGGTATTAACCTTGGATTGCATGATAAGATCCCCCTCTCTGAAAATCACACCTTTTCTGGAAATTTCATTTTTTTCAGCTGCTGCCGGATTCAGTTTCTCCTGCAGTAAGGCATTCATATCATTGATTCCTGCCGTATGTTCCCAATATGGACATAAGCACATTACATTGCCAAGTCCATATTTCTTCGTCAAAGTAACAACGCGTTCAGCCATCATGTTTTTTACATCTTCCATGGAATTGCAGTCGAAAATTTTGAAATCATCACTTTCTTTCAGTTGAGTGATTCCATTTTTTATTTTTTTGGCATTGGAGTTAATCTCCGAGTTTTCACTGGTTCTGTAAATTTTTGTTAACTTTGACACCGGAAAAGCTCCACTATCAATAACATCCCTTAATACCGCACCAGGACCGATGGAAGGAAGCTGATCAATATCTCCTACCAAAATCACTTTACAGTTATTTTGAATCGCATGGAATAACGCATACGCGACATTGATATCTACCATGGAGAATTCATCAACTACAATGAGCGAATCATTAATCAAAACTTCATCTTCACTGATTACATTTTCTCTTGTTAAATGCAAATAAGAATGTATCGTATATGCATCTATTCCTGTTGATTCTGTCATTCGCCTTGCAGCTCTTCCAGTTGGTGCAAGAAAAATGGTATTGTTCTTTGGAAATAAATAATGATATGCTGCCTGTACATATTTTATTATCATGGTTTTTCCTGTACCGGGTCCTCCATCAATCACGGATAATCTGCTTTCAAGAGATCTTAAAATCGCATTATACTGATCTTTGTCAAGTGTAATTCCATCATCGGAAGAAGTCTTTTCTATAAAACGCTGTGCATTTTGGATGTTTACCGGATCGCAGCTTATCTCACACATCATATGAGCGAGTTCACTCTCCTTGCGGTAAGTAGAAGCTGTAAACACATATTGACCTTTTGTTTCTGGCAGTCTTAGAATCTTAAGCTCCTTTTCACGTACCAGACAATAAACTCTTTCGTTTATTTCTTCTTTTGTATAACCATCTTCCTGTAGCAGTTTGAGAAGTTCATAACCAAACTTTTGCAGTTCGATGCCTGTATCACCATTGTTTTCCTTTTGTTTAATGGCATAAAAGCATGCATATTTAAACCTCAACGGGCTTTTCATTGGGAAGTTTTCTTTTCTTGCTATTCTGTCTGCGTCAATAAAAGTCAAACCTCTCTGCATACAAAGGATATATGGGTTTTCCCTTAAAATTTTCATTGCTGCCGATTTATATTGCTGATACAGTTTCATTCCATATTTTTGTGAAATACCAAAAGAAAGCAGATAGGAAACAATTTCTCTTGATGCTTTGGATTCCTGGTATGATTCTTTGATTTCCTCTAACTTCCGCTTAGTTATTCCTTTGATACGTAAAAGTCTCTCCGGGTATTTATCGAGGATCTCCATTGTTTTCCCGCCAAACATCTGATAAATTGCCTCTGCTCGCTTTGGCCCGATTCCCTTTAATATTCCACAGGAAAGGTATGTTACAATGCTATCTTTATCATCTGTAACATATTCCTTATAAGATGTCACAATAAATTGATATCCGTATTTTTTATTCTTTTCGTAATATCCTGACATGGCATACAATAGTCTTTCATTATCCGGTAATGTGGTACCCTTGCAAGCCACTTTGCCATCTTTTGTTTTAAATACAAATATGGAATAATCATCTGAATGAAACCGTTGGAAAAGAAAACGTCCATAAATAAGATGTGTATCCATTGACACAGGAGCATATCCTTCTCCAAGGGAATTTTTATCTGCAGACTCAGTAATCAGATATTGATCAGCTTCATTTTCTTCGTTATCCCGAAATGTCTTATATACAGCTTCATGTCCAATAACAAGCGATTTGCATGTATCCCAGTTTGATATTTTTTTGTTGACCTCTTTTCCGTCAATAGTTTTAATTGCATATATCATAGTATCACCTACTTTTATAATGTTGATTATATCATATATATACAATTATCGCAAGAAATCGGAGATCATGAAAGAAACGATAAAACCATACTATAAAAAGCCACTATGCATTTTCCGTAAATACATAATGGCTTCGATTCTGAAAATTACTGCCAAGCGAATCTTTCTTTTATAGCACCCCAAAAGCTGTTTTTCTTTTTTTCTTCCGGTTTATATGTATGAAATTGAATTCTATACGGGTATTTTTTTCTCCCTGGTGGCAAAATAAAAACTCCAAGTGTAGGAGGAACCTTAGCCCCTTTCGGTTCTTCAATCTTTTTATGGACATCAGGAAACTGATAATAATACGCTTCTTCTATTCCCTGCCGGAATTCATCTGGCATCTCACCGGGAGCAAATGGACTCCGAAAAATTGCTACCGGAGCATGAACCTCGGATACTTCCACAGCCCCAAGATATGTACAGTTATCGTCACACCCGGCCAAATCAAGGATTTCCAATCGTGATGGATAATCAATATAACCGTTTTTTAAATACAGCCTTGATCTTCCATCCTTTATCTTAGTGTTATCTTTCATTGCTCTCATATCTTCTGATAAACTCATAGTTTCTCCTTTCCTATGGATTACAAATTCCACAAGGCGAATATCCCTTTTTAACAACTTCTTTTCTTGACATTTTAACCTTTTTTGTATTCTTCTTAGCCATACCATTTGTTCCTGAACATCCCGGTTTGTGGAATTTGTGCGATCTTGTATTGAGAATATATGTATTCTTTTTCGTACTGTCAGACGCAGAGCTTTCTTTTATTTTGTTTTGATTTTTACTATTATTTGAAGAATAATTTGTTGTTTTTGAATAATAGCTGGATGTTGCATATTCGCCGCTATAATTTTTGGTTAAGTGGCTATCTCCGGTTTTATAATCTATAGTAATTCCCGGTTGGACATTATAACAATAGACGCAAAAACTGCAACCTTTCCCTTTATCTTCTACAGAATATGCTTCTGTCAGCACACCGGATGCAACCATATTTTTGCCTTCAAAAATCGGTGTAACACGGTAAAGAACATGATTTCCGGTTTCCTTAACATAGTCAGCAACCTTGTTTTCATATGGCAGCTGCCCATCACAGTTCATATAACGTGTTCCTGTAATCAAATTCTTTTCATTCGCATTTTCTCCGGCCAATTGATAGCCTATCAGATGACACCGGTTATACAGGAAATTTCCTTCTACATATCCATTATATTTGACGGTATGCCATCCAGACGGTTTAACAGATCCGATTTCACCTCTTTCCTCAGTTGGCATAAGCTCTTTGCAGATGTTTGCATATGCAACTCCACAACGGCTTAGTGAATCAAGTTCACTATAATTTTCAAAAGCATCTGTTCTTGTTTTATCCCTGCTGCTAAAATATGGTTTATTCTGGTTGATTTCTACAGAAGCGCTTCCAGAATAAGCAGGAACATTTTTAACATCGAATTTTGTTGCTGCCGAAACAGTTTTTGTTTCTGATACTGCCGTTTTAGGCTCAAATGCCTCAGAGAAATTATTCTGTTGGCATCCGGTAAATATCATTGAAATCAATAACGCCGCGGCAAATAAATTTTTTTTCATAAAAGAATCCTTTCGTTTGTAGTTAATGCAATCAATTTTCTTACCTTATATACGATATCATTTTTATTCTGAAATTTTTGTGTAGGTTAGATTATATTATTAATTTTTTTCCACATTTAGGGCAATAATTACATTCAAGTATGTAATCTGCACTATCATCGCCATAGAATGTTAAATAATTAGCACCTTGCATAAAGATTTCTGCTTTATTGTTTGAACCTGGTGATGTAAAGGTTATTTTTTGTTTTTCACATAAGTCACATTTTTTATTATTCATATCTTATTAAAACCTCCAAGGTGATTCATATGTTTCACAGGATTAGGTGACTTTTCTTCCGCAAATAGGACAATAAGCTATGCCATACAAATATTCTCTATTTCTCTTTTTATCGGAAATTACCAAGGTTCCTGAAAAAGTGGGTAAAGAAAATTGGTAATGGTTTGTAGGAGAAATGTTTTTTATTGATTGATTTTTTTCACAAAAATCGCACATCGTATATTTTGGGTTACTCATATTATATATGTATCCTTTCTTTTTCGCCATCTTTGACAATCGCAACCGCCTTTTTGCAATTATTTTTTTCATCTCTAGCAACTACTGGTCAATCAGGTTCTATTGAACAAACGAATTCTTTGATCGAATTATCGTATTTGCAAAATAGATTATACTGTTCCCGTATGCCCTACGGTGCAGTCTTATGTATATTTATGCCGACTGCATTTTCTTTCACTAATCTAACAAATACATCAATAACACTTACGCTTCGATTGGACCGGTATATAAGTCTGCAACCTGATATGCAGCTTCCAATTCATCAATATCTATACGATCCTTCCAGTTTTCTACTGTCACATCTTCATCCAGTTCAACCTTCCTTCTACAGGCGAGAAGAAACGGCTTGTTTGCCATGTGTTCCCAAATACGACCTTCGCCTATGAGCGGAAATAAAGTCACAGATATATCCGGATCATCAAATGGATGCGTTGTCTGCATAAGTGCCGCAAATGGTATGAACTGATCTGCTTTTCTTAATTCTGGATACAATAGGATATCTTGATAGCAAGATGCGGATAAATCGCCTTTTTCTCTGTCAAGATCCAGAAATGCGTAATCCTTTAATCGTTCAACTAAGCCCTCAATTTCTTCATAGCTGTGGTTATGAAACATCAATCCGCCATACACCAAGGAAAACGGTCCTTTTTCTGCGGCGTCCATATCAATTTTAAGATCTTTATCATCATTTTTCGCCGCATCCAGGTAATAATCAAATACCTGAACCTCTCTTGCGGATACTAATAGTTCGTGATCATTGAGGATCAGCTTGCAATACAACATGGCATCATCTTCATCATAGATACAATCTTCTGAATGTTCGTTTTTTCCTGTGTTTTTTAGTCTTATCATTTTATTTTCATCCTTCCTATTATTTTACATTCTGTTCCAGCTAATCTGAAATTTGAAACAAATTCTCACATAACGAGAAAATTGTTCCTCGTTAATCTCTGACTTCAAAATTATTATTTGGCAACTAAAATTTTAGATTTTTGTGGTACAACAAAAACGTTAGTATATACTTCTAATATAGCTGAATCAAAAGATATAGAAGTATATATGAATGCTCATTCTTCTACATAGTATTCTGAGGATGCGCCAGAGTTGAAACTATCGTCAAAACAATCAGTGTGTTTCATTAGTGCTTTGTGTGAAATTTCTATTTGCTCTAGTTCAAGACCACATGGATCATCTTTACAAGGCACTAAGACATAACTTTTATAAGGTTCTACTTTAATGCCTTTTGCAGTTTGATGTAGGCGAATCCAAAACCCTCCTTTTTTTGATAATTCAACTGTTATATTAAGTTTATTCCGCTCAGATATTTTTTCATTTGTTTTTATTTCAAATGCAAGTCCTTTTACCGTTCGACCTTGATATTGGAATTCTCTGCATTCAAAAGCATATCCTAATATTAAGTAAGTCATAAAAATTCCTTTCTGCGGGTGATTTATCATCACCCGCTAAAATAATGTTAAATTAAGTTTCTTAACCAATCCATCAGACTTTCATCATCCTTCCATTGTGGCATGGAAGGTGAATCTTTGATCGGATTAGCTTTTTCAAGAGCTGCTCACTTGAGTGCTGTATCAGCTCGTGCATAAATTTCCGTTGTTGTTACACTTGTGTGCCCAAGCCTTCACATTTCATTAATATCCCCCAAAAATTATTACTTCATAAACATTCCGGTATACCCACATAAGTATGCTACAGCAAGTATAACCGTAAGCCGTAACAGTTTGCGTACCGGCCAGTACCACCACGTCCGGCCAAGGAATCCTTTTATAATCCACCATCCCATCCGGGTTCCCTTGCGGAGATTACATCTTCTGCAGGCCGGCACGAGATTCTTTAAATCATTGGATCCACGTATTCCAAACAATGCCGCCCTTCTGCGTACTGCCGGGTACTCTTCCATACAATGTACAGGGAAAATATGGTCTATTGTGATCTTCTCCCTTGCCAGTTTTCTTCCGCAGTACGCGCACCGGTATCTCCCTGATACTGTTTTATTTTTTGCAAAAAATTCATTCCGGTAATTCCTGCTCCTGGTGTACTGGGTTGGAACCGCGTCAAGAGACAATTTCCTTCTCCTGCAGAAATGGAACATTTTGTTTTTTTCCCATTTGGAACAATCTTTTTTTTCATAAAACCCGCGGCCATTCGACCGCGGATTGAATATGTACCGTTTCCACCACAGAGAGAAACGGTATCTTCTTACACTGTTTGACCCGGATCTGACCCGGATAGTATAGGTATTTCCCATAAATTACTCGCCCAGTTTTTCCTTTAATCTCTTGTTTTCTGCCATAAGTGTTTTCAGCTGCTCTTTCAGGCTTTCGATTTGTTTCAGTGCATCGTTCCGGTCAAGGAGCTTTCTGTCTACCAGAATTTCTGCTGTGGCATTAGTTTTACTCAGATCACTTTCATATCTCTTTGCCATCAAGTCCGCATTAACATCATCAAATCCGGCTTCCTTTGCAGCTTCCTTAATATCTTCCGCTGTTACCGGATCATCTGCATTATCGTCGTTTTCTTTTTTATCTGCGATTGCCTGCAGTTCTTCATGCATATGGTAGATTTTCTCTTCCATATCGCTTTCCTTTTCCGCAACGGATTCAAGAATCTGACCGAAAATATTCTTTTTTTCAGAAGCTGTGAGATCTGTGTTGCAGCATAACAGATCGTTCATGAAATCATGTGCCGCTTCTTTAGGTTTCCTGTTGTAAAACAGGCATTCATTAACATCCGGGCAGCGATCCGTAAAGGATGGGTACAGGAAACCGGCGTCCGGCATCTGCACTACCCAGTCTCTTTCCCGCAGATCCACTTCATCCTCTTTTTCGTAATAACTCAGCCCAGGCTTGGACAACTTAACCGGACAGATCGAGCATAAAATATACTCATAAACAATTTCGGATTCATCCAGTTTTTCGTTGTCGCTCGTCTTTGTCATCACGTCGTAGGCATCATAAAACAAAATGATGTAATACGGCTCCGCTGAATCATAAGTCTCGATCACACGGTCATAAAAAGCATTGAGAAGTCCATCATCTTCCAGATGACTATCTTTAATACCCATAAGAAGCTTTGTCATGTCTTCCTGCTCTTTTGATCCACTATGCACATTTACATTGAGCAGTGCATCGCCAACCTTACCGGATAATGTCTTGTTTGCAATTTCGAGGTATTTATGCATAACCTCTTCGTCCAGATTCAGAAACTGCTTATTCATCGCAGCCTGTTTCTGCTTATTGGAATCCACATACACGCCGCATACACGCGGAAATGTTGCCCTGTCTTTCTTAAATCTTCTTTTAAGCTCTAAAACTTCTTTCTGTACCATTTATTTTCCTCCTGTTAAAATATTGCCAAAATAATCATGTTATCTTTGTTACTTACTATTATCTTCTGTTGTTTGACAAACTGATCTCCGGAATCCGGTTTTCCTCCATCTTTCTTAACTTTCCTTTCGGAATACATTCTTTTAATGCAGATTCACTTGCTGTTGCCATGTCGATAAACCAGAAATCATTTCCATTCTGCATAATATCCATGGACCACTGCTCGTGCATCTGTTATTAGCAATAGCAAGGGAATCAATCTCCGGATCTTCAAGGAATGGATATGCAGCTTTAAAGTCAGACAGATCCGTGCCGAGTGACTTGAGGTAGTCTATGCGGCTGGCAACAGGCTCGCAGTATATCTGTACTTTCTGCAGACTGTGCAGTTCACGATCGCGTGCAACCAGACGGTTGTAAATAAAGCGTGCCGCTCCGTCATTCTTTGCAATGATCCGTTTCTGGACAACAGACGGAAATATACGTACTTTTATACCGATCACATATGTCATGTGTTTCATGTTCCGCATGGACGTTCACCTCCTTAAAGCAAACTTATGTTTGGGTTAATATGTCTTTCCCGCACCAGACGTTCCTATTAAAACAGTATTACCATTTTTATATCGCTCTGTATTAAAATTATTTTGGCAAGTAATAGCCTTGGTATCCATATTTTCTCCAAGCATATATCCCATCTGTGATGATAATGTATCATGCCGGATTTTATTAAACATTCTTTCAAACTCTAAAACTTCTTTCTGTACCATTTATTTTTCCTCCTGTTAAAATATTGCCAAAATAATCATGTTATCTTTGTTACTTACTACTATCTTCTGCTGTTTGACAAACTTCTTTCATCCGGTCTGTTAACAGTTGCAAAAGTTCCCGATCACCACAAATCTTATTTATTTCAAATGTTTCTGAATCTTTATAAAATTTGATATTACAATCTGCCTCGATATCGTTTGACGAAATATAAAACCTTTCCGGAAAATATTTTGTTCCGGTATGTACAACAACATATTTTTCAATCTCTCCGTTTATTTCTTCAAGGTACAGTCCATAATGCAAAAACATTTGTTTCTGCACGGAAGTGGCATCTGGGTTTTCAAAAAGTATTGTATTTCCAATGGGTGCAGACATTGCTTTAATCATGATCTCGTCCCCAACAATCTCTATTTTGGATAAATCGAGATTAAAAGCGGGCGCGACAACAAAGTCGTAGTCCTGATTTTCGTCGTTATAGACGTATCCATCCGAGTAGACATACCACGCGTTGTTGCTGCCGTTGACAGTACCGAGCGACGCGATGCCGTCGGCAGCCCTGAACGACTGATAATTCATCGCAGCCTCTTTCAAAGCCTGCCAGTAATTTCCAGAGCCGGGTTCACGCCATTCCGTAAAACCGGCTTTTTCTTTGCTAATAAGAAACAATCCCTTACCATAGGAAGTGGATGAATCCTCAGCATCCTTGATGGCTTCGTAGAGTGCCTGCATCTTATCATCGTAGGTACTAATATCCTCGCCATCAATATCTTCTGCATAAAAATTCCCGTTGCCGAACTGCGGTATTACAAAGCCAGGCCATGCACCACTTGTCACACCATGGGACTGAATTACAAGGGTTTTACCATTGTTGATCAGCTCACAGGCCGTCCAGTCATAACCGGCGAGTCTGTATGTTTTCACAAGTTCTAAAACATTGTTATTTTTTGTAATTTGACTATTCATATTTTTCACCTTTCCAACCTTATTTTGACAATTTGATTTTCAACAACCTCAACTTTGGACAAGTCGAGATTGAAAGCCGGCGCAACCACATAGTCAACGTACTGATAGTTGATGTTGTAGACGTGACCGAACCGGTCCACACACCATGCGCCGTAGTTGCCGTCGACAGCGCCAAGCCACGCGCTGCTGCTGGCAGCCCCGAATGACTGAGCGTTTTCCGCTGCTCTCTTCAAAACTTTCCAGTAATTTCCAGAGCCAGGTTCATCCCAATCCGGAAAACTGGCTTTTTCCTTATTAATAAGAAACAATCCCTTACCATAGGAATCGGATGAATCCTCTGTATCTTTGATGGCATCATACAATGACCGCATCTTGTCATCATAACCGCTGATATTCTGTCCATCAATGGAATTGCCATAGTAACTGCCGTTTCCAAACTGTGGCATTACAAAGCCCGGCCATTCCCCATGGGTTACACCATGGGACTGAATCACAAGGGTTTTACCTTTATTGATCAGCTCACAGGCCGTCCAATCGTAACCCATGAAACTGTAGGTTTGACCTACTCTAAATATTTCACTGTTCATATTTTCTCTTCTCCTCGTATGTACGACATTATTTTTTCCCATTCTTCATCATGATAAGAAAAATCAAATGTCCCATTTTCCCGAATGTTTTCTGCTTCTGTCTCTGATAACTGGAAAGACTTTTCTTCGCAATATCCATCTTCACAAATTGTCACTTTTAACACGTTCCCTGTTAGAACAAATACTGCATTGTGATCACTGATAAATTCTTTTAACATTTTCTGTCTTTCAAGTAATTTTTCAATATCAATTGTTTTATCATACCCGTATCGATTTTTCTTATTTCTATCTATACATGGCGTACTGATTGGTATAATTCTGCATACAATATTTTTATATATTTTGCAAATTAGTATCGCTATTAGACATAATGCAATGCCAATAGCGCTCATATAACATATGTACGATAGTATATCGATTGAAAACTTCGTATAAACCCCTGCGTTTTTATAAATATCAAGGTTCATTATTTTCCTCATAACATTTCTATAAGCCAGCGGCTGTGAATAATCAAATATGTTAATGAGAAGGGTATACTTGAGAAGGATATACTCACAAAATAAAAAATAAACTAAAAATGGAAAGGATCGTAATACAATTTTTATTTTTTCATGCGATGTACCTGGTTCATCAGATAACCATTTTCTTCTTGTATTGTGGACTTCTTCAAATGTATATTTAGAATAAATAATTTTCATAGTTTCCCCCTATCTGATCTCCGGAATCCAGTTTTCTTTCATCTTTTTTAATTTTCCTTTCGGAATACATTCTTTTAATGCAGATTCACTTGCTGTTGCCATGTCGATAAACCAGAAATCATTTCCATTCTGCATAATATCCATGGACCACTGTCCGTGCATTTGTTCATTGCAGCGGACGATATTCAAAACATGATCCAGAACCCTCTCCTTGTTTTCTTCGTACCTCTTCATCAGTTTTTCCTCGGCAACGGAATACGTGCAGTAGTCATGGTATGCATCCGGATCCATTCCCCTGCGGCCTTCTGCAAGAGGCTTGAAATGATTTTTCATGGTTTTTGGTTCCCAATATGGACTGATACCAAGCACCTGCTCAAAGGAATCCGTAGCATTAAAATCCACAAATACCCGGTATTCCGTATGGAGCGGCAGACCATGGTAGATCGTTGGGTTATTTTCTGTGTCCGGAATAAAGTCACGAACCACCCACTCGTTAGTTGTGGCAGCACCATAGGATGTTGGACCACCAACAACCCTTGAAAATCCATGGATATACAGCAGATATTCGCCAAGTTCACGGACTTCCTTTGACCCACTTACACGGGCATTTCTGAAATCATATTTGGATGAAAAAACTCCGGTTTTAATGAAGTATTCCTTTTTCTCGTCCAACGAAAAAACTTTCCTGCAGTAATCATCAACGATATCAAGGGTTGTACGGTTAATGTCGCTGTATTCCAGAAATGTGAGCTGTAACAGAGGAAGCGGGATTTTAATGATTGTTGTGTCAGGAATTTTAAAGAAGCCGTCTTCCTTTATGGCATTCACCATCTTTGGAAGCCAGTAACCCATGGAATTGACATTCATCCCGATCATTTTGTATGTAACAAGATCAGGGTTAAGGATATCCAGACTTTTCCGGAACATGGAATAAGCTTCTTCCCTTTTCTTTTCTGATTTTTCACTAACTGCAAGATTATACCAGTATGCAGCCTGCCGCCCTGCATGGTCATTCAAGCCCCTGCAGATGATATTCCCGGCAAGCTGTGGGCGGTATTCCCGTGGAATAATGTTTAACTCTTCCACCGTTACAGGTACCGGTATTTCTGTTATTTCCGGAATGTTGATACTAAATGGGGAAACAGTTCCATCCGTGTACTGCCAGATAAAAGTATCGTTTTCTAACTCCCTGACGGTCCTGTTCATAAGAGAGGAAAGATCCGGGGCAGATGTATCCACTCCCTCTTTTTCTCTGGCAGCCTGTTTTGCATTTACGGGATAGCCGGGAATACCTATAGCATCTGAAGTCTGGTAGGCATTCTCAAATCTCTTATATATTTCCGGGTTTATTTTTAAAATTCTCGCGGTTTCCTCTACGGACGGGATAAGTGTTTCCGGATATTCCGGTGTTACCCTAAACATGGAAAGAAGTTGGTGGAAAAATTTTTCTTTCATGGAAATTATTCTCCTTTAATTTTCTGATATTTAAAGGATGACAGAAAATTCTATGCGTTCTGTCTCCTGTATGGCAATTTTTATCTTCAGTATATATATTTATCAATCAGGTAAATTTTTCCTTCCTTGATTTTAATATTGTATTTATCAAGATTAATACCGTTAATGTCTATGTCATTGTTTTTCTTGCCATTGATATAAACATCTGAACCATTATCATAGTTTTCAATAGCTTTTGACTCAAGTTCTTCCTGTATTTCATAAGGCGATTTTTCATTCCGTCCTATGATCATACCAATGCCTAATAATACAATCATAATACAATCATAATACCTCATAATCGTAGCAGCATTCTTATTACAACCTACTTTTCAGCTCTCTTTCTTTTTATTCCCTTTGAGGTATTTCGCTTCATGAAATCACAGCCGTCAGACAATATAGGCTGGATAAGATTAAACTCACGCACAATGTAGTTATGCTTTTTGGCCATCTTATAAGTCTTACTGTAAAGCTCTCCTTTCGGATCTGTAACTATCATGGATCATCCTCCTTTAAATTATTAATTTTAAATTCTTATTCTCAAACTTCATTTTCTTTTGCTAAAAGTGAAAAAGACAAACAGGGAAATAATATACCCAATAGGAATTGAACGCTTATAACTGCTAAAATCAATGTCAAAATTTGCAAGGGAATTTACTAGTACGCCTGACAAAGCAACAAGTACACCAATACCCAAAGTTGCCTTTAGGTAACTTAATACTTCTTTTTTTGACTGCTTCTTAAACAAACAGCTATAAGTTGCCACAGTGATACTTACCAAGCATGCTATTATTCCGATTAAGATGATACCTTTTGTCATATCCCTCATCTGCTTTTCCCTCCTGTTTCTTCCTTATTTTTCTTTACTTCACCAATCCAATATGCTTCGTTATCAATGTAATAAAGCTTTTGCGGCTGAATATCCGGGAATATGTCCGCAAACGTTTTCTCCGTTGGAACAAAATCGGTATTTCCATCAATGAAACCTCTCCCTTTGCATTCCGGTTTAAGCATCCGAATGTATCCGCCCGATTTTTTGAATTGTTCAAACGTATAAGTACCGACGATTTTCCCTTCAACCCATTGTTCTAAACAGGACTGACCTTTTCCATCAGTTGTGACTTTGAAATTTTCATTTTCAAATATAACGATTACCGGTCCAACCGTTCTATCTATCTGTATAAAGCGGTAACCAAAGTTTCCATCAGCCATAGCTTCTTCTTCAGAGTCATGTATAACTGGAGATGGAATATTGATCTCGTATTTGTTTCCGTCAGTCGGGTAAAACATCCCACTCATGAAGTAGCGGTATTTACAGACCGGGTTTCCCCCTTTTGCCAGGTAGCCGGAATCGTGAAAAATGCTCTGGATTGTATCGACAGCTTCTGAATTTCGATAATCCCCTTCTGACCACAATTTTTTGTATTTCCCATCTTCATACCGGTACATGGTAATTGTCGGCATATCAAACCCTACATTCGTGCCATGATTCACAAAATCCAGCCCGGTTGTGTCAAAATTCACGGAAGCAAGTGTAGCTGTGATATCATCAAAATGATTCTCCAACATTTTTAAATCATCTGGTGAAAACTTATTTAAAAAATAAACTCTATCATCAGCAATAAAATACGCCCTCGATACACGCGTCCAGCCTCCACCGATCACGGTGAACATATATTTAATGTTAATCTGATTATCCATGATTTCCCTCCTTATTGTCATTAATACCGGTTAGAAAAGTTTTCCCGGTCATCTGTTCTTCCATCCCCACTTTTTAGTGCTTCCAGCGCCGCTTCCACATCCACTTCCTGCGATACCTTGCGCGTCAGTACTTCAATGAGATGCCCGGTTACCTCTGCCTGCGTATGGTTTTCTCTTGCATACGTTACAATTTCCATAGCACTCAGCAAAGACTCGTCCACTGCCGCCAGGAATTTTTCCATCATTTCCCTGTTTTCTTCAAAATTGAATGGACGGAATTCCACATGGTTCTGGAACCGTCTGGACAAAGCGGGATCAAGCAGGTCATACCGGTTTGTGGCAGCAATGACGATCTGCCCGTCTGTCAGATCGTCCAATGCCTGCATAAGAGAAATGGTCGTTCTTGATATTTCCCCATCTGATCCCCCATTTCCTCCTATGCCGCGCTTTAATCCGATACAGTCGATTTCATCAAGCATCAGGACACATTTCTGTCCCTTACAGAAATCAAACACACGCTGGATATTCTTCGATGTATTCCCCATGTATGAATCGATCAGGAAGGAAAAATTAATGTAGGCATAAGGAATACCAAGGGAATACGCCACATATCTGGCAAACTCCGTTTTTCCAGTGCCGGGTATGCCGTATATGAAGGTGCTGTTTTTGTAGGGAATCCCATACTCCCTTAATTTAAGCGTGACCGCCACACCACGCTTAATCTTTTCAAAAAGATCCCACTGGGTTTTCCCAAGGTAGTACCGCTCGGCATGAAAGCTGGACACATCTTCCATACGTAGGAGCCCGTTAAGATTTGCTGGCAGCTCGATCATATTTGGACCGTTGAGCAGAAGATTTTTACATCTTCTGACTTGGCTCTCATTTTTCTTCGTATTGTCATTGGCACAACAGCAGACCGCGTATTTCTTCGCATCCTGTATTCTGTTTTCTGCAAGTGCCCGCACGCAGGCAAGCATGTTTACATCCATTCCCATGATTTTCTTTTCCTCCCATCCTTTTTTCACATACGAATCTTTCTTTTGAACGAATGCTTGTTTATGTTTTCTAATCAGTTAGAACATGTTATAACCTCCCTTTTTTAAAATTAATTGCGGAGAAAGGAATCGAACATCCGACACCCAGGTCATGAGCCCGGTGAGCCTTCCTCTGCTCTGCTCCGCAAGAAATTACAACACACCTCCAAAAGCCAGATATGTCAACGTAACAACAATTGGGGCGAGGATAAGAGAAATACCAATGCCAATCTCCATTCCTCTGTTTGCTTCGTTATAATCGTGACATCCGGAAATTATAAGAATAACTCCCATGAAAAGGCAAAAAACAATTATTGCTCCAATAATAACAACCATATACAATTCTCCTTTCACTTTGACATTAAATACAGGATATCATCTTCAATCCTTATTGTTCTGTTCAATCAGCTGCTTTATATTGTCGGACAGTTCACGAATACTCTCTGCAACAACCGCAAAGCCTCTGCCGTGGCAATCATTGCAGATAATCGTGACATCCGGAAATGATAAAAATTTAAGTATTTATTTCTTTGCTCTCCTTGAAAGCATTTATTATCTCAAGTACTTCTTCTGTGGTTAATCTTTCTTTGTATGTCAATACATTAGATAAATGTTCAACTAATTTTATATTACAGCTAAGTAATTCTTTGCATTCTTGATAAAAAGTTTTTGATATATCTATAAGTTGATCTTTCAGTTCGTCATCTAATAGTGTTTTGCTCCGTTCTGGATCAATCATAGTAATGTAGCCCTTAATTAATTCCGTCGCATTTTTAAAATCTGAATTAGATCCGAGAAAAGAACCTGCATCATAATGTCCAAATATTAATTCTTCTGCTATTGCTCCTGCGTATTTAATAAGTATCATGCTTTTCACAACTTCTGCATTTACTACGCTATCATATCCCGATACTACATTGGGTTCGCAAAGAGAAGCATTCACAATAATTGTATCTGCATTTTTTAAATAAGACATTACTGCATGACCTGCTTCGTGAACAGTAATCATTTCTCTTATATTCTCATACGTTTTTTCTTTATTTCCTATTTGCGCTTTTCCATACGGCTTTGCATTTACAACGTCTTCCTTAATACTACCAATTAATTTTTTAAATAAATATGTAATTACTACTGCAGTTAATAAATTCGTATATATTATGCTAACTACACATTTAATATTGTCTTTTGTTGGTTCTAATTCATTATCATAAAAGAAAAATAGTAATAAGGATATACCACACGCCAGAATAAAATATTTAACCACTGTCGTAAAAATAGCATATATTTTAGTATACATATCGCAATTATTTTCCTCCTTTTTCTTCCTATTTATGAGGCAAAGAATCCGTATTATCTGGCACCCCTGGTTGCTGCGCATTAACGGAATTATCACCATCCTCAAGTGTATACAAATAATCGAAAAGCTGCTTCCGCAATGCCAGGTCACCTGCTAAAATAGGAGCAAACTCTTTCATGAGTTTTACAAGAAAATCATGAATACGTTTGGCTTTTGCATTTGCTAAAAAAACATCAGCAATATCGTATGCGTGACACTCATTATCTGAATCATGTATACAAGACTTATCACTCAAATAACAGGAAGCACCAAGCATATTTGTAAGGATCAATTCGAAATTTTGACCAACTACAGTATATGTTGTTACATCACCGAATTCATCTGTTTCATTATAATATTTCAAAGAAACACTGTTATCTTCGGGCAGATTATTTATCTTGATAACAGAAGAAAGACCGTGTAATACTGTTAACAAAAGTGAACGTAATTCGTCAAAAACTTCTGGAACGGCAGTGTATTGCTGCAATTCACGATAATCCAGCTCTTTGTCAAAAGATGCATCGGTGAGTCGCTTAACGCAGACACTATCCGGTGTAACAGCTGAGATATAACAATATTCATGCTCTTTATTTATATAAATTTTAGACAAATCAGGTTTAACCTGAATTGACGTATTAGATACTGCAAGAGCATCCATTTCTTCTGCAAACAATTCTTTAAATGCTGGTGTAAATTTTGGAAAAACAGCAAGCATCTGCTTATATTTAGCAACTGCATCAGAATAACTGGTAAATAAAACGTTTTCAAATGCTTCAACGATTGATGGTCTCCGCTGAGTTTCTATAGTATCTGTGAAATTCAAATGCTCTTGAACACTCTTATAAGTAGAGAATTCATCTTTCAATTCATCACCGGTAATAAAGCATACATAAGTTGCAATTAATCCCTTCGATTTTACATAACAAACAAAATTTCCACGATGCCAGTAATCCACCTGCTCCTTTGAAAGCGCAACATCCTCAATTGTTGAAAAACCAAGGCAAAAACCATGCTCCTTCAACTCAGCAAACAATAAGTTACAATCAACACATAAATTCATAGTGTTACCTCATTTCGAAATCCCAATCCAGGAAACTGCTGATATGAAATGATTTAATCCCTTTTCGCTCTGCTTCGCGGAGAAATGGAATCACATCGTCTACAAATACCACATCTTGCAAGCAAATATCATGATCCTTAAGGTATAAATTATATTTTCCAGTATTTCTTACAACATGCAATGCTAATTCGTTCCATTCTTTAGGTGAAAATATACCAACTTTCGTGACGTAATTTTCGACAATTTCATGCTTATTATAGGATTAGAAGATTGTCTTTTGAAGATGGAAATGGCTTGATTACATCATGGTAAATGATACGGTCTCCTTCCATTTTTCCAGTTATCAGACTTTCATTTTCTCCAATCGATTCAGCCGGCATATAATTATACCAATTATGCTGATGCCATCCACCGTCTTTTGAATCTTCATGGGACATAAAACGAACCTTCATTTCATCAAATATGTAATACATCGACAATACACATGTCGGACGATCTTGTGTCATATTTGTTTGAATTGGGAAAATTAAAGTATTTGTGTTTTCACATAATCCAACCTTGATTTTTAAAAGCATAAGATCCTGCTCGTCCAATTTCATAACGTATGGATATCCTAGTTTACTCACTTTTCTTCCATATTTTCGTGAAATTGTCTGATATCCGGTATTAGGATACCTATGATTTAATTTTTTATCATGAAGCTGCTTCTCGCCTAACGAAAAATCAAACGTCAGATCTTCCGTATTTTTATAGGGGAAATAACAACCAAAGTTAAAAATAACACAACATTCATCCTCTGCAAGCTGTATTTCGTTTTTTAATAAATCTCCATGCATAATATTTTCCTTTCACTAATTGAATAAGTACATCAATAACACTTACGCTTCGATTGGACCGGTATATAAATCTGCGACCCGATATGTAGCTTCTAATTCATCAATATCTATACGAGCCTTCCAGTTATCTACTGTCACATCTTCATCCAGTTCAACCTTCCTTCTACAGGCGAGAAGAAACGGCTTGTTTGCTTAATTCTGGATACAATATGTCTTTTATAGACTGTAAACGGGCATTAATACTCTTTTATATATGCTTCTGCATCTCCCTCTCCAAAGTCTGCAACCAATATATTTAGACCCTTATTTTTCCGAATCCACTCGTCTCTGTACTTTTTAAAATCGTTAGATAATTCCCATCCGTCTTTTGAGCAGTCTCCCATAATAACAAAGGTGTATATGCCGTTTACTACACTTGGCAAAATAGGACTTATCATCTGAGTGTTTACATCGTAATCCGGAAAGTCAAATTCATCTCGCATAATTTTTCCAAAATATTCAACCGCATTTTGTCTTGTGTTGGTAATTCTATCAAAATTGTAATCATTCACAATCGTCAATCTGTTTCTAATAGTTCCCATATTTATCTCCTTTCGTATTAACAACGTTTACAGTTTTAACTTTTCTTCTCATTTCTTATTTGGCACCATATTTTTCACGAAGTTCGTCGAGTCATCATGTCATTTTATTTTCTGTTTCTCCACCGCCACTCGACATTCCTCAATTGTTCCGATTGCGCGATATTACTGGATTTCTTCAATACAACAAGTTGCAGTCAATACATAAATCCATTATGTTACCTTTCGAAATTCCAATCCAAAAAACTGCTGATATGAAATGATTTAATCCCTTTTCGCTCTGCTTCGCGGAGAAATGGAATCGTGTCATCAACAAATACCACATCTTGCAAGCTAATATCATGATCCTTACAGTATTGCAAAATGGTATCTGCTTTCGATTTATCTTCCGACACAAGTAAACGTTCTGTGATACTTGGATAATACTTGTCCAGCCAGAGCTGTTTATCATCCATTTCTTTCTGCACCTGGCAGTGCCCCATCACAATGTTCTGCTTCGAGCCACATGCAGATAACACCCCCTGCATATAATGAGATGGCTTCCTCTTAAGAAAAACCCCATCCTCGATTTCTTTTAAACTCATACCATTATCGGTACCTTCCGGATCTGAAACATGCCCGTTAAACCTGTATGCCGCTAAAGTGCCGTCTATATCCCAGAATATGTATTTATTTCGTAAATTTATCTCCCCCCCAGGATCATGGCTGATCAACATTTTTTCCAAATCTGTATTTTGAAAGCAATTAACCAAGTTAACAATTTCCATAGGAGAAAATGTTGTAAATCCCATTTTTTCAGCATTTCCGAGATTTTCATAGTAGTCATCAACAAGAGCAATCTGGCTTTCATGAAATCCATTAACCTCTGCAATAGTTGATAATTCAATCATCTTCTGTTCTTGACTGGATACACAATAATTCTCCAATGAATACCCATAGTTTTCTTTGACCCATTCGATTTTTCTTTCCGCGGCTTTACAATCATGTACTCCACTAATCAATCCCATAGGGATATTCTTATAGGCAAGATAATCCATGAATTTCTTTAATTGTAAATTCGGTTTCGAGGTATTCCATAATTCTTTACTTCCAGAATGCACGTTTATCATATATTTCATCAGATGATCGCTTATGCGATGTCCTTGACTATGCACAGCCAATGTATCATCAAAGTCAAACAATACCATTTTTAAATTTTCCAACTTATTCTGTTGACTTCCCATAAAAATTTCCCTCACTTTAATATTTCAAATAACTTTTCTGAACCGGTTTCTATTTTGATGACGCCATTCTCAATGGCTTGCTTGATTTCTTCCCGAATACGATCCCGATCTTCCTTAACCGCTTCCCGTAATTCTTTTTCAGAATAAATCCGCTCACTCATATATGACATTTGCATCTCCTCCTACTTCGCAATTGGTACATTTGTTAAGAATCCCTTGATTTGCTCATGACAATTTTCTCCTTTATCGTTCATTTCTTTAAATACAGGGACATGATCCAGATTAACCCAGACCACGGCACCCTTTGGATGTTCATATGCAAGCCCTTCCTTTGGTGTAATCGCAGATAAGTGCCATGCATATGGCGTCTTATATCGTTTAATAAGATTTTCCCACGGCACATTCACGCAATGGCGATCCCTGTGTGCTTCCCATTTTCCTTTATCCAAGGCCATTACTTCTTTAATCGTACAAAAACCACGGATTTTCTGTGATCCGCTTTCGAGAAGCGCAATCTCTTCTCCTACATGGGAAGTCCTGCATCCACGGATCTCCAGAGTCTTTTTCCCGGACATGATTAAATCCAGCCACTTTTTCTTAATGATAAGACCATACATTCTGCTTCACTTCCTTCCGGTTTTAATCACCATATCGTTACAGCCTTCCTCTTTCCTGCCTTTTCTCCTGCCGGACGGTATTCCCGGTTCTGTTTTGACCGTTCAAAACTTTCATGCACGCTTAAGGAGTTTCCTTTGCCATACGCAAATGTATTCCCCGCACCCGTCTGGCGTTTCTGCATGGTTGCACTTGGTTGCCAAACAGCCTGTACCGTTCTGGCAGTTTGTGGAAATGTTTCCACAGTATCAGTTGATTTGGATGATGAGCCATGGGGTTCCCCAAGAAGACGGACATGCTGGTATTCCTTAAACTCTTCTTCCGTAAGTACGGATTTTGCAAGTACCCGGTAAATAAAAGGATGTTCCGTTTTAACCTCAATCTTCCCGTTTAACACAAGTTTTCCAAGCATACGTTTCATTCGTTCAGGGTAACTTTTCATCTCTTCACTTAGTTTTTCATATGATATTTTCTTCCAACTGATATTTTTACCTGTTCCGGCACTTTTCCGGTTTTGTTCAAGTATGTATACCATTGCTTCATAATCCTTTATTGTTTCCATCACCATTCCTCCTCTGTTGCCATCTTTATTTCTACCAGGACCAGATATTATTGCCCTCTTCATCAGACAATTCAACACCTCCATCAATTATCTCTGCTTTTCCGCCATTCAATTCAACTGCCTCGGAGAAAGAGGTGTCTGAAACCTTCCGCGCAGTTTCTGGGTTTATCTGAAAGATTGTTCCATTATTAGGGAACACATTCAAACAGACTATAAGCATCTTTTTAAGTTCCTCATCACTAACATGGAGATTTTCTTTTTCTTTTTTGAAACCATAGGAAAGCATGTTAAGAACATAAGTAAAATATTCATCTGCATTTTTAAATTCCATTTTTTTGACTTCATCTTCTGTAAGTGGAATATAGCAGTAATTCTTGTAAGCAATTATCTCGCTAACGAAATAAAAGCACATCATTACAATAAGATAAATTAACGCAACCGCTAATGCCTCAAAGATAGGAAGAACAATAAATGAGTTTTCTATAAAGTTGGTTTTCTCATGTGTCAACCCTTGCAAAAATTCAGTTGAATGGGCTTCGAGCCACTTTTCAAGTGGCATATTAATAAATGCAATCGCTACATATGCTAAGATAAAAAATAACACTTTGAATGCAATACACTCATCCCATAACACCATTAACAGATTTTTCTTTTTTGATAATCCTTTTTTCTTTAACATGTACTATTTCTCCTATAATCTTATTTTCTATTATTTTCCCTATGGACGAATATGAAACCCGAACGAAAAACGTTCATCGATCTCTTTTCGAATCATATCCATGGTTTCATGATCATTTGTGTAAAACATTGGAATTCCCGTGCTATCCGCCTTGCATTCGATTCCCTCTTTTCGGATCTTTTCTATAATCTTTTCCTTTTCACTTACTGAAGGGATATACAATGCAGTTTCTTCTGCTTCCGGTTTCTTCTTTGGCATAATCTGTCTTCTCCTCTATAATTTCGCTCCTTTATCAGTCAAAATTCTTCCACGGGGTGTTTTCTCTACATATCCCTGCATAATAAGATATGGTTCCAACACCTCTGTGATAGTATCCTCTGCCTCTCCAAGAATGCATGAAAGCGTCTGCAAACCCACAGGTTTTTGATGTGATAAAGAGGCAATTAACTGATAATCTTCTTCTGTCAGTCCATTTTCAGATATCCCCGCAAGATTCAGAGCTTCTGTCACTGTGGAATCTTCTACCATGCCGTCATATTTGGCATATGCCATGTCTCTTACACGCGCCACACAGTTATTTGCTATTCTTGGTGTACCACGCGAACGTTTTGCGATATCAAATGCCTGGTCCTGTGTCAGAGAAATCTCATATTTTGCTGCTGTCGCCATCACAATCCGTGCCAGTTCTTCCGGATGGTAATATTCCAATTTTCGGACAATTCCAAAGCGGTCCTGCAGAGGTTTTGAAAGCATACCTGCTCTTGTGGTAGCTCCTATAAGCGTAAATGAAGGAAGTGTAAGCCTTACCTGTTTCCCCTGCCCATCATTACTTCCAATAGTAATCATAATAAAGCCATCTTCCATCGCGGAATATAATGCTTCTTCACATACTTTGTTGATCCGGTGGATTTCATCAATAAAGACGACATCCTTGTCCTGTATGCCTGAAAGTACGGCTGCAATATCTCCAGGTTTTTGAATATTTGGCCCGGATACATATTTTAGGTTCGCATCCATTTCATTCGCAATAATATATGCCATGGTCGTTTTTCCAAGCCCAGGTGGGCCATATAAAAGTATGTGGTCCATGGCAACATTCCTTGCTTTTGCAGACGCTGCAGCAACCTTGATACTTTCTTTGAGTTTTTCCTGTCCAACGTAATCATCAAGACTTTTCGGGCGAAGGATATTTTCATCTGGCGTCTTATTTCCACCGGTGTGAACATGGTTTTCTTCCACTAAATCTGTTTTAATTGTTCTCATTTTTTGCATTTCCCTCTTCACTTGCCATATAGCGATCACAAATCAAAAAGAACGATTTTCTTTTGAGTTAACAACATAGCGGGCATATATATCACATTTGTATGATCTGCCGCACGTCTCACATGTTTTTACCATTTTAATTTTCTCCTTCCATAAACCACTGTGGCACAAGATTTTTAAGTTTTACATATATTGGCATGGGCAGAGCTTTATTATTTTCATACTGCATCATAAGATGTTTACTCACACCGATTTTTTTACAAAGTGCCGTTCTTGTAATTCCACACTTTTTTCTTTTATCAAGTATGTCAAATGAAATCATTTTAATTTCTTCACTCATCATTTTCCCCCTTCGATAAGTTGATTATATCATATATATACATTTTTATCAATAAAAAATAGTCCGCCGCGGACTCTGGTAAAGTCCACCGCAGGCTATCTGAGTAATATCATTATATTAATCAGCATCCTCATCGGACGTCTGTTTTGTAATATCATTGAGCACTTTTTGAAGCTGTGAATATTCATGGAATCCTTCATCTGTTTCCGTGTTAAGAGATGACGTTGTATCCATCTCATATCTTTTTCCACTTTCACCTACAACTGTGGTATCACTCGTGTCTTCTGTAGCTGTTTCCGTATTCTTGTGATTTTTAACATTTCCCTTCCCGCAGGAACACAATATTGATACACTCATTCCAATTATTACTCCAAAGATCAATAATTTCTTGTGCATAAGGAAAGCTCCTTTCTCATTTCTTTGAATTTTCGATTATTTTGTATTTCAAATAAATTATGGATTGTTAAAAGTAATGCATATACCATAAATCCGCATATAATTCCACCAATGTGACATATGTTATCTGTTTTTTTCCCCATACTGCAAACAAGTGTTACCAGAGTATATCGTAGAGCTGCAGATTTCCTTATATCAGATTCATTATCCAGAAACGCTGTTGCAAGCAGCGCCCCAAGAATAGCAAATATTGCTCCAGACGCTCCTATTGTTTCCGTTGTTGCTCCTGCAGCCATTTTTGCAGCTATGGAAAAATAACCGGCACCTATTCCGCCAAGAAAATATACGGCTACAAAACATAAGGAACCTTTCTTACTAATCAGCTGTTGTCCCAGATACAGTAAGGCAATCATATTTCCGATCAAATGGCGTATTCCTGCATGAAAAAACATATAGGTGACAAGGTTTTGATATTTCCCTTTTTGTAATGTATCTGCAGTTATTCCGTAATTTTGCCCGAAAAACATAAATTTCAAATAAAGATATACGTTAATGCCAATAATTATGTAAAGGAAGATCATATCTGATTCTGTTGCTCTTACATAATTTTTCCTTGATTCTGCTCGCTGCAGCTTTCCCATTTTATTCAAAATGGAAAGTTCTTTTCCAAAACAGCTTTCGCATCCTCCCCTAATTATCTTTCCAAATTCAGGAGAAATCAGAACCGTGTTTTTTAATCTGCACTCCGGTACTTTATCCACAATGATGATAAAAAGATATTTTGATGCGTGTCTTGCCTCGATGTACTTTTTTGTTTCTCTCTTCAAACACCGGATGTCAGATTTTTTGCTTATTCCTGCCACAAACGCATCAGCAATAACAACAGCTTTGACGCCTGTTTTGGTGGCATGAAGCAGGATTTTTATGCCTGGAAATGATTTTTCTGTGCTATATCCAATTTCACCAAAATAAGTTTCAATCATGTTTTTTTTAATCATAAAAGGGATCCTCCTCTACAAAACTCATTAATTAGCAGAAGCCGGTACCTGCATTGCATGTTCTTCCCATCCTGTATCATCCCTGCATAAAAGATGTATATGAACCCCACATTCCTTTGCACAGTCTACCAGGTTCTCGATGTCACGGTTATTTCTATCCTGAAAAGCTATCAAAATGCCTTCATTATCATTTGCAGAAGCATATTCCATTATTTTTCGATTTCTTTCAACTGCAGCATTTTTGCTCAGAAATTTCATCTCGTTTTTTATCTGGCTTATGACATAGCCATTCTCCTTTGCATAATATTCTCCAAGCAGATTGATTCCTTTTGACGTATCACAAATAATTCTTACGTTATCATTATGGGAATCTCTGACCGCCTGTCCTATAATCCGGTCACAATTTTCTTTGAGCTTGTCATATGAAAACTTTTTTGGTCCTGCTATGACTACTCTAATTTCGCACATGTTACTTTTCCCCTTTCTTTTCCGCAGCAGAAGCATTTTCCATATATAGCTTTACGAGCTGCTCTGCTTTTTGGCTCTCTAACATCCATCTCGCATATTTTTTTACAGCTTTATAAAAATTTGGATACGAAAGCATTAGATCCATATTGTGGGTTTTCCCGCTCTGCTTTGTTCCTATAAGATCACCTATTCCTCTTTGCTTCATATCCTCCTCGGCAATTTTAAATCCATCTGTAGTATTTACCATGGTGAGAAGCCGTTCATTATCTCTTTGATCTGATTTTAGGATACAGTAGGATTTTCCACCGCCTCTTCCTACTCTTCCTCGCAGCTGATGCATTGTGGCAAGACCAAACCTCTCTGCATTATGAATAATAATAAGAGAAGCATTCGGTACATTTAATCCAACCTCAACAACTGTAGTTGAAACAAGAATTTGCACTTTGTTTTCCTCAAAAGCCTTGATGTTTGCCGCTTTTTCTGAGTTATCCTGTTTTCCGAAAAGTTTTCCTGTTTTGTAGCCTATGGTTTCAAAATACAACCGGTATCGCTCATATACATCCTGTACAGAATCCATACCACTTGAAGAAGAACCTTCTTCTGCTTCATCTACGAGTGGGCATACAACATAAATTTGTCTGTTTTCCTTTAACTGCTTTTCTGCAAAATCAAAAATCTTCTGTTGGTTGTTATTTATTGCCGTCTGTACCGGTATTCTTCCATCCGGCATGGATTTTATCTCGTAAATGGCTTTGTTTTCTCCATACATAACCGCAGCAATGGATCTTGGAATTGGTGTAGCCGACATGGTAATAATGTGTACTCCTTCATTTCCCTTTTCCATCAGCATATCCCGTTGTTCCGTTCCAAAGCGGTGTTCTTCATCTGTAATAACAAGTCCCAATTTATAAAACATAACATTTTTAGAGATTACACTATGTGTTCCGATTACAAACAATGCCTCTCCTGCAACAATCTTAGACAATGCCTCTTTCTTTTCTTTTACTTTCATGGATCCGGAAAGAAATACTGCTTTGGATGCAAGATCCGGAAATGATTTACAGAATCCATCATAATGCTGATGAGCCAATATCTCTGTCGGTGCCATGATTGCTGACTGGTACCCATTTTCAGCCATCATTGACATAGACAAAAATGCAACAATTGTTTTTCCGCATCCTACATCCCCCTGAATCAGTGCATCCGTGCGTACCCCGGACTTCATGTTATCCCGGATATGATTTAATGTAACTGCCTGATCTTCCGTTAACTGAAATGGTAATTTATCCAGACGATTTACTGTTTCTTCTACGATGTCAATTTTAATTCCGTTATGCCCTATTTTATCTGCATCTTCCTGCAACTGCATAGAAAAGAACAGAAGATCATTAAATGCAAGTCGTTTCCGGGCCTGTTGTATTCTTTCAAAATTGGTCGGATAATGAAGTTCCTGCAAAGCTTCTTTATATCCAAATAGTTTTGCTCGGCTTATGACATTCTCTTCAATCGGATCAGACAGATCTTTTATGTAAGTCTTTATCAGTTTTTTCAGCATATCCTCAGATACACCCTTCATTTTTGAATATACCGGTACGATTGTTCCGTGAAACAGTTCCTTATCACTTATCCGATAAGGATTTGTTATACTGTAACCAAATTTTCCATTGGAAATCTTTCCACATACAATTACTTCCTTATGAATCAGTTTACAGATATGTTCCCATATATAAGGAGTTCCAAAATAATAGATTTTTACCATTTGTCCGCTTGTTTCTTCCACTAGATCGATATCAATCTGCTGCGGTCTTCCGTTTCCTTCTTTTTTCCCTGCAGACTGGATGTATCCGGCGATTGCACAATCTTTTCCAACAGCATCAGAAAATGGAACAATTTCACGATAGTCAAGGTACTTCCTTGGTATGCATCTTAAAAGATCATCTACGGTATACACCTTTTTCTTATTGAGTGTCGTAACTGTTCTTTTTGCAACACCTGCTTCTTCCAATAACATACAATCACCATCCTTTCTGTTATTCGTTCAGTTTGAAATGTCCAAGCTCCTGAACAAGACCAGTTGCATTTTTCATATTATCAATTTTGAATCAGTAATATATGCCGCGTTTTTTATTTTAGTATATTATATCATATATATACGCTTTTAACAAGTGAAGCGCAATTTGCATGGATTTTATGCAAAAAAATACCACAGAGAATTCTTCCCTGTGGTATAGTCTAAGATATAAACTCTTCAGCTTCCTTTTGGGTGTCAAACCGTCGGTAAACAGCACCTGAAAAATTATCTATCTGAGCTTGACATTCGTGCCATGTACGATAGATTCCAGGTTTACGTCCCTTCTTGACCGCATAATATTTTGGAGCATAAATTTTTGCCCTTTCTGCACTGGTACGTTTTCCATGTTTATCGGATACCATAGCATCTTTATTGATCCCCATTTCCGTGAGGAAACGGCTCGGAAACATTTTCTTAGGTCCATTATCCGAGACCCATGTAAAACGAACTCCTTTACGTGCCCGCGTTACAGCCACATAGAAAAGCCGTCTCTCTTCTTCTATTTCTTCCGGCGACTCGGCCTTTTTAAACGGTGTCATATCTTCATTACAGTCAATTAAGAAAACATAATCCCACTCAAGACCTTTTGCTGAATGATATGTAGAAAGGCAAATACCTTCCTTGTTTTTTCTTTTTTCCTGTAACTTTTTGTTATATGTTTTTGCATAATCGGCCCATTCCTGCATAGTATTAAACTGTTTTGCTTCGTCTATTAACGAATCAAGCAGTTCATTTACCTCGGATTCGTCTTTTCCGCAATATGCCGCATACGAAAGCGCCCCCGCACGATAATCCATTACATTATAGAGATACCCAACAAATTGTGTTGGATTCATGGTTGCCAGATTCTCTATATCGTCTACCATAGAATATATCTTGTCTTTGGCTGCATCAGGATTTGAACAGCGGTTTGCACATTCTATCATCTGATCTATGTTATAAATACAGTTTTTGAATGCATCACCCTTCAAATACCTGCTTGGTCGGTTTAATATTCTCTGCAAATCCCCTTTCCATGGATTTCCGGCTGCCAAACGGTAATATGCCATAAAATCTTGAAATGGGAACTCCATGTGATGATCCTTTACAGCTTCTGTCGTGTAAAATGGAATCTCTTCTTTCATGAGTGCCTGCACATACATCAAATTTTGTTTGTTCGTGCGGTATAAAACCGACATTTCCTCATATGGGACTCCAGTTTCATGCAGTTTTTTTAACTGTTCAACAACAGAATCCTTTTGTTTTACGACATCAGGAAAACAGGTTGTTGTGATGTATCCTTTTCCCTTTTTGTCACCCTTAAACTCTTTATCAAATCGTTTTTTATTGCATGCAATGAGTTTGCCTGCAACCTTAATAATTTCCGGTTCACTGCGGTAATTGGTATCCAAATAAATGATTTTGCAATTCGGAAACTTTTTGGGGAAATCAAGCATGATAGAAGAATCTGCAGCTCGAAAGCCGTATACATTCTGATCGTCATCCCCGACAACTAAAATATTTCCATTTTCTCCTGCAAGTAGATAGAAAATATCTGCCTGGACACGGTTAGTATCCTGGAATTCATCTATCATAATGTACGAATACTTTTTCCGGTATTCTTCAAGCACCATTCCATTATTAAAAAAGATTTCCCTTGCGACAATTAACATATCATCAAAGTCTATCTTTCCAGCTGCTTTCCGGAAATCTTCATAGGCATGATACAGCACACAGAATGTTCTTTTGTCCGTAGCGTCCGGCTCGTATGCTTCTGGTGGAATGCATTTGTTCTTGACAAATGAAATTTCCCTCATAACACCGGAAATGGTTTCTTCCATTTCTGCTGCAGTTACTCTTCCATGAAGCTGTCCAGCGAGAAATGCCCACTTTTCTGATTCGAGCAGAATATCCTTTTTTGTATACCCTGCTACTGACTGAAGCATACGATAACATATGGAATGTATTGTGCCAAAAGTAATACCATCCTTGCCATATGTTTTTTCATATTTCTGTTGCATATGCGTTGCAGCTTGCTTGGTAAACGTTATTACCAATAATTTAGACGGGTTTACTCCCCAATCAACAAGAGCTTTTGCTCTTGCAATCATGGTTGTTGTTTTTCCAGATCCCGGACATGCAACAACAAGTACGGGTCCTTCTTTTGCAGCGACCATTTGCCGTTGCTTTTCATTTAGTTCCATAATTATTTTCTCCTTCACACAATAATTTTAAAAAAGGGCCGATAAAAATCAGCCCTAAGTTCTTATCCGGCAAGAATAGATTCAACAAATATTGTTTCAGGCATCTCTTTTCCACTGTTTAAGATAGCAGTTTCAAGAGGAACCCAAAATTTATCAATAATGTATTTCCGGATATTGTCCAAAAGAGCATGGATTTTTTCAAAGCTAAATGAAAAGATTGCCTGTAGCAATTCCTTCCCTTTTCCCCTGATTATTTCCATTCCCTTTTTTAGCATTTTAATGCCTTCCGGTGTATTTGGTACGTAAAGCGCACCAAATACATAACAAAAAGCATATAAACCCGCATTTTTGCGGATCTCATTGTAAAGCTGCTCATAGGCAGCGGCATACCTTCCTGTCCCTGTACGATCAGCAGGCTTTATTTTTTCGGTATTTATCTGCAGCTTTGATAGCTGTTCCTCGTACTGCTGCACGAGAGTCTTTTTTTCTTCTGCCATGAGCTTTCTCCTTTCTGCTACTAAATGCATCCGTGCCTTTAACCACAATGACAATGGCTAAAACCATTCCGATGGTATACACTGACCGGTCATCCGCTGTATACATCATAGGAAGTTTTTGTTTCAAAAAAGCAAAGATATATGCAATCCCTGCTACGCGGATTAATAAATCTGCGATTTTATTTTTTGTGTTCATTTGCCACGCCTCCCTTTTTAATTCCAGTCTGCATATGACTGTTCATCATCAGAATATTCTGATTTAACATCAGCATCTGTTTGAATGCCGAATTTTTCCAGTATATCATCCATTTCATATCCTGGCATACCAATACACCTCCTTTTGTGTATAAAAAAAGAGCCGACAAAGGCTCTAAATTAAAAAATAGTCCTTGAACTATAAATTCATGGACTATTTTTAGTTACTTAATTTATTTTTTACTTGACACATTTATTATAGCATATTTAATTCATTTGTAAAGTATCATACTTATTTGTAGTATAATCCCAGCAAAGCACTTTATCCCCATGATTCATGGTTAGAGTTGTTTTACCATCTTCCTCCGTTATCTCATATTCCGGTAGATTTTCCGGCAGCTGTTGATCCAGCAGCTGTAATTTGCCAAGCAAAACAAGATTCTTCATTTCTCCGTAATATTCTAAATCCTTACCTGCAAAATTCTCGTAGTATTTAACCGCACAGCCTTCGTATTCTGCACATCTTTGTTCTAAGATGGTTTTAAATCTTCGGAAGTCTTTCATTGGATCAGTCTCATCTTTTTCATTGTTTCCGGAATATGACTCGATCAGCAGCTCATTTTTCGCATATACGGAAATTACTGCTTGACCAAGATCAAATTGCTGCCGGATATATGCCACAACCTTTTCAGCAATATCCACATATGTCTGCATCATAGCATCCATTTCAAGCTTCGCATTCATAGAATTTGAAATATACGGACTCCAATCCAGTTCATCTTCTGTAAAATCCAGTTCCGGATGTGTCTTTTCGAGATAATCTCTTTGTTTTAATTCAAGATTTCCAATCTCCATCAAGATGAAATCCATGAAACTGTTTGGCATGCCGAAGCATCTTGATTCCGTCTGATCAGCCTCTTTAAGATGAATATCAAAACTGTTCTCCGGGTGGGTTCTATCTCCCCAGTCATTATAATCATCCTTTTTACTAACTTCCCATGTTACATTCTTATATAAGAGGCATTTTCTTAAAGCCTCCGTCTCACGAATGAAACTTTCTGTAATTCTTACTCCCATTTGTCCTTCCCTTCTGCCACTGCATAGCGGCTATGTAGTGTATTTACGCATTAGCTCCATATCATAAGTTATGGTTTATTTTTTATCATCATCAACATATTCGATTATATCTCCTGGCTGCACTTTAAGCAAACAGCAAAGACTGTCCAATGACTTTAAACTTAGCACACCACCATGTCTGAATCTTTGGATCGTGCTTTCAGTGAACAGTTTTTCTTTTCTGAGCCGGCTTGTGTTATATCCGGCATTGGCGAGTTCTTCTAAAATATTTATTTTATATTTAATCATATTTTCCTCATATTTTATTGATGTTTTATATTTTACATAAATTTTGATTCTTCATAAATATAAAGACGAAGCAAAGTCTCTTTTTCGTTAGAGGACATATCGTTTAGCATTTTTTCGATAGTATCCTTTGACATAATTTCAAAGTCATCCTTTATTTTAACCATTTCATCTTTATCAATAATTGTCATTTCATGCTGATCAAGGTTAATCCATCTGTCAGCAATTGTCTCTAACAGATCTGTAGTAAAAGGAACTATCCAGGCTCCGGAAACTTTGGCAATATACGTATCTGCTGCCTTTCGTAATTCACTTTCTTCCGGTATAACCCCTTCCATCTGAAAAAATTTATACTGCGTGTAATAATTTTTCAGTTCGTCATCAGTTGAATTTTCAAAATAGTTAAATTTTGCTATATTACAGCCTTTCTTCGATCACTCATTATATTCTTCTTTCGTCTTTTCAGACAGTTTTTCAATTTCAATATCCCAAAATGGATGATTAACACAATTTCCCTGGACAACATGTTCAACACCGTACATTTCAATTATATCTACTTTTTTATTTTCGAAGTCGCAGCACAAATCTAATGCTTTTTCTTTTGCATCCGACTCATTCGTTGTATCATCCAATTCAACGGTCACATAGCCAACAATAGGTACTGTCACACTGTAAATCTTTTAACCCCATTTCAATTATTCAAATAAATACCAATGTTTTTCTCCTGTAAGACAATTATAGTCATCCCACATATCGCAGCTTACACTGTTCTGATGAAATCCTACAGCAATACAATCTTCGTCACTTTCTAATTTCTCAAGTATTACACTCTGTTTATCGAGAGATAAAGGAAATCGCTCTGATGCCGAAAATTCTTTACAAAACTTTTTATAGGCATCTACCACTTGATTAATGTCATCTTTCTTTATCAATACATAATCAAAAGTCGATCCTAATACAATTTTTTCGGTGTCAGTTAATCTGCTATCCCGAAACAAATTCCATGTTTCCTGCTCTTTTTTGGGATCGATATTATTAAAATCTCGGTTTAAATATTTGTTAGTTAATAAATTCCAGATGGAATAAGAACCTTGTGAGGCATTTTGTACTCTTCCTCCAGAATGTGGCTTCCCATTTTTATCAAATTTAATAATTTCCGTATAACTCATAATTTTCCCTCCACTATTTTATTCATAATTCTCATTCTCGGACTCATTTAACCTACTTGTGCTCTATTCATAATACTGATATATATAGACCCACTTTATCAATCTTGTTTTTCTGTCTGCTTCCCAGTTCATGTTATATTTCCACAATCACATTAACACATGGGAACTGGTAGGAATAATCCCTGTTTCCCCCGAAATCATGGTCTGATATTCTTATTGTAAGGCTGCTGTCTTCGTAATCTTTTCTCTCATATCCGGAATATGTTTCCGATATTATAATTTTCTGTAAAGGTTCAAGAACGGAGAGAAATCGATCTACGGAATCCTTCCGGACAGGAATACCTGTATTCAGATATACCGAACAGCTGCTCCTGGAAAAAGAAACCGTGTAAGCAATGTCATCCGGAAAATTATGAATGGCATTTGCATACGCAGAAGATATTTTCCCGATTCTTTCCAACTTACGAGAATAACTTTCATAGGTGTCTTTCATATCCATATCAATGATTCCGCAGATGAAACTGTAATAATTCTGGTATGTTTCGTAATCCATGTTCCAGTCCGAATCAATATCATCCCTGATCTCTCCATAATCACTGCTGTATACTTCATCAAGAATGTCTCGGAGACGGGATTTGAATGCATCACTCCAATATTTTTCTGTCTCCATTCCCTTACGGGAACAGATCTGTCCAGCAAAAAAATCCTCTGTTAACTGGTCTTTTTTATAACATTTAATAGGTTCTGTTTGTCTTCTAGTTATTTTCATAAAGCTTTCACCTTCCATTTTTTTATTACCCACATTCCTTTGATTTTTTAAATTATTCCGGAATCTGGTATCTTACATTATAAAGGTCGAATACTCCACTTCCGTCATTGTATATTCCTCGAAAATACCCGTCAATCTGTGTCCATACTGGTGCTGTTTCAGCAAACAGTTTCAAAGTATCTGCAGATGCCTCGACAAGTCCATCTTTTCCATACACACTTGCTTTCATCCTGCATAAGCATATCTTATCCGATGTAATATCAATATTTTTCTCGAAAAGTTTAGGTATAAATACACGCAATATATTTTCCGGGGCAATTCTTTTTGCAATATATTCCCTGTATTTTCCAAAATGGCAGTCCTGCAATGACATTTTGGATGGTTCGGCATCCGCGGTACATTCTACCAGTGCAACACCATATTCAGGGAATGAGGGAATTTCCTGTAAAGTTCCTTCATTTACCGGCCGGAATAAATATACGACATCTGTCCGGTTGTCTGCACGGTTGTTATCCTGCCAATTATTATTGCCGGATTCATCCATACTGAGCAATCCGTTTTCCAATATTGATGGTAAATCGTAAATATCTACATTTTTATAAAATAGTCCATCCATTAGTCAATACCTGCCTCTTCTTTCATCTTCTCCCTGAAATCTTTCAGGTATTTTTTCAGTTCTTCCGCTTCTTCATCGGAAATGTTCACTTTTTCCCCATCTGGATAAATGGAATAATTTCCGGATTTCCCATAAATCTTCTGGTTCCATCTCTTACCTTTTATAAGATCCGGTTCCTCTTTCAGCAGATCTTCAAGCTTTTCTTCCTGTTCCTGCTGCTTCTGTAGTTCTTTCCCGTGCTGCTTTTTAAAGAGACGCAATTAAAGCAGAATCAAATGACAAAAATGAATGATTCGTGTCCGTATAATTTATATATCCCTGATAATAAGTTTTATTATCCTTTTTACGAACATATTCAACAATTTTCATATAAATCTCACTCCAATCTGTTTTTTGGAAACTATTATTTCATATAAAATCTATTTTCTTATTTTACAATAAGTATTGCTCATTTTAACAATTGTACCAGTATTATATTTTGCGTAAATAGACCGAATTTTTTCATCATATTTATTTTTATCGAATTCATTTATTTTCTGTTCCATTGCAGATCCAAATAATTTTCTAGTGAAATTTGTAGATAATCCCATTAGCCTAATAGATTTAATTTCCCCTGAATGTGCATCTACTAAAATTAGCGTAAGAGCAAGTCCTTCTTCTTCGTTAGGAAATGTAAATTTACTCAGATTTTTGCTTAAATGAGCATTATAAGGTGCATCTATCCAATTAAGATTCCCTATTTTTGCTGTAATCATAATAACATCACTTAACTCTATAAATCTAATTTCAAAATTTTTATCGGCTTTAAATTGATCAATCTCATTCTGAGTTGGTCTGTCAAAGAATACTAGCATTATCGCCCCACTATCATCAATGTCGAATTGTACACATTCTGGATGGGATATAAAATTTTTAACTACTTGTCCTACACTATACATCATTTTTAACTTCCTCGACTTTCTTTTTATACTCTTCTTTTTCTTTCAAATATTTCCTTATCTCTTCTGCTTCTTCATCTGTAATTTCTGTTTTAATATTGTCTGGATATATCGTATAATTTCCAGATTTTCCATATATCTTCTGATTCCACCTATGTCCATTTAAAACATCTGGAACATGAGGTTTTTTTATTTTACTTATTGTTTCTTCCTTTACCCTTTCTTTTTCCTTAACTGATTCATATGTTCCATTTTTTATAAGCTGAATATCCTTTTTATATTCTTCTTCTGCGTGTATGTATTCCTCAAGTTCTTCCTCTTGTTCATCTGTAATTACTATCTTTTCTCCGTCCAAATAAATAGAATAATTACCGGATTTCCCATAAATTTTTTGATTCCATTCATGTTTTCCAATTATCTCTGGTACATTATGTCTTTTTATGTGTTTAATTTTATTATATTTTTTCTCCCACTCCTTATGTTTTTCAACTGCAATACTATAATTTATCATTCCAAAAAGTCCATCATCTGATATAATACTTTCTGCCCCAATTGATTTTGCTTTTTCAATCTCATCTTTTAAATTGCCTAATTCTATATTCTTATTCCAACACATAGGAGATTTTCTAAATGACAAATAATCATCTGCTGATGATCTTTCACTCCATTTAAAACCGCCCAATAATTTAATATTATCTTTGTATGGTTTTGTATTTCCACTAAACCATACATTTAACAATATGTTTCCATTTTCTTCATTTATGTATGGCAAGACAGTAGCGTTAAAATTAAATGGCTCTTTTGATGACTCTTCTTCCATCTTCTTTTTATAACATTCTTTACATAATCCATTTTCTTTGAAATAATCTATTTTTCTATATCTTTCAGAAACTTTTCCAACAAGATCAATGGTTTCTTCGTGACCACAACTCATCAACACTGTATATTTTGCCATATTATATTATCTCCTTATTATTTCAACTCAAAACTTCTAGTCTTTTCACAAGCCATTTCACGCTCATTAACTAGCATTTCCATTTCCATACCAGTGTGCATCCTCTGTAACTTCTTTCCATTTCCTAAAGTATGTATGCGGAACAATTTTAACCCATCCCATTTCAGGTCTTGTCGTAGAAAGAACCTGGGTATCATCCAGAACCTTCCATTTGTACCCCAGTGCTTTGATTTCTTCCTTGTGTGGCTTAGTATCTCCGCGAAAAGATAGCCGAACCTGGATTTCACCTTTCCCTGAAAGTTCATATTTCATAGCCGTCCTCCTCTATAACTTATATATTTAATCTACACCTTAAAGAGTGTAAAGTCAATCACAATTTTACATCTTTTAAAGTGTAAAATGTTTGACTTTACCAATAGAATGTCGTATAATGTATATATGACATAAAGACGTATCGCTATATTACGCATGAAAGAAAGGAGACAGGAAATGGAAGTAAAGGTTTATTACCAAAACACACCTCTTGCAACATATTCGGAAGACACAACAGAAAAAATCATGGACCAGATCAGGGAACACCTGCATAGTTTACTCTCTCAAACAGGAAAACAACTGGGAAATGCAGCCGGATACATTCTGGAAGATGTATATGCAGAGTCTGATCCGGAAGAAGAAGATACTGCATGGCTTCATGTTCTTTTGCATGGCAGCGACGAACTGATCAACTATGATGCGACAGATGATGAGCACAGAGAAGAAATTGCTTTAAAAATTTGTGGATTATCCAAAGAAGCTCTTCCGGAAAGATACCATTACGAATTTGGAAAAGATATTTTTGATCCATTTGATAAAAAATGGCTTGATAATCCTGCCGTATCCGTTGGAATCCTGACTTACATGCTTGATCAGCTAGTTATCGATGAAAGCAGGCGGACCGGAAAAGAATATCCTCTTCCATCGCAAATTACCGACCGAAAGTATCCAAATTTAAAGACTGTGGATTTAAAAATTTACCTTGCCCAGCTGATGTTTTATTTCAGCCAGAGTCGCGTAAAACAAATGGAAAAGAACAAAAAGATATTTCAGAGAATTGATGAACTGCTTGCTGCACTTGCCGGGAAAAATATTTCTGCTGCCGATGATGCAAATGTCATATTATATTATTACAAAACAAAAGGTTATTTTGAAAAATTTAACAAAATTACAGCACTGAAAAAATTCCGGGAAGAATCCGGAAAGACACAATCTGAAGTAGCACAGGCAGTAGGTATCAGCCTTCGCCAATACCAGAGGTATGAAGCTACTGATTCTTCCCTTCCTTGCGCCAAGAAAGCAGTGATAGAAAAAATTGCTGAGACAGTCGGCGTTACTGCTGATGATATTATTTTCCGTGATCTTATTGTTTTGGTATGATAAAAATGCTTATTATACGAAAACAACGCCTACCTTGTTAATCGCAGGGTAGGCATTATTTTTTTGATAGATCAAACTCAAAAAATGATTTCCTAGTCCTTTTTTTAGTACATCATAGATAAGTCGCTTGGAAGTCTCAGGTCTCCTCTTGGGGATAATGCAACAGATCCAATTTTCACTCCATCCGGGATACAGGAACGCTTGAATTGCTGCGTCCGGAACCGGTTGTAAAAAGTATCAAGGGTAGCTTTGATTTCATCCACACTGATTTGTGGGAATGCAATCTCGGCAAGTTTCTGGATTTTGATTTTCCCAAATCCATTCCGGAGAAAATGGTACAAAAAGAAATCATGCAGGTCGTATTTTCCGATGGATTTCTCTGTTTTCTGTTGGATATTCCCATCTTTATCCGTTGGGAGTAATTCAGGGGAAATAGGGAGGTTAAACACATCATTTAATATTTTTGATTCAGTGGAATCAGCATAAAATTTGACGATCCACTTTACAAGGGTTTTCGGTACCCCTATATTGATGGCGTAATTGCTCATGTGATCCCCATTGTATGTACACCAGCCAAGAGTCAGTTCGGACATATCCCCGGTACCGATCACAAGCGCGTTAATCATATTTGAGTAATCAAACAGAATCTGCGTGCGTTCACGGGCCTGAATGTTCTCGTATGCAACATCATACACGTCGTCCTTGTGTCCGATGTTCTTCATATGGGTTAAGCAGCTCTTTTTAATATCAATTTCCTGAAATGATACACGGAATTCTTTTGCAAGTTTTTCAGAAATTTTCCTGGTCTTTTCCGATGTCCCAAATCCCGGCATGGAGATGCAGTGAATATTTTTTCTATTAATTTTCAAGAAATCAAAGGCTTTGCAGCACACGATGAGAGCAAGTGTGCTGTCGAGGCCACCGGATAAGCCAAGAACAACGTTTGTTATCTTTGTTGCCTTTAATCGTTGAATCAGTCCCTTTGCCTGCATCTGAAGGATTTCTTCGCATCGTTCGCTTCTTGCAGTTTCATCAGAGGGAACAAACGGATATGCTTCTACTGTTTCTGGTAGGATTTTTGGCCAGCCGGAAGTGAAAATTCGTGTTTCTGTTACATCCGGAATATCCGCCCATACATCGCTGTTGAATTTTCTACGATCGTTGATGCATTTTTCAATATCAACAACACCGGTGATCATTTCCTCTGCTTCCATGGAATTTCTTGTTTCTTTCAGGATTTTTCCATTCTCTGCGATCATGCAGTGTCCTGAAAAGACAAGATCAGTGGAACTTTCCCCTGCCCCGCAGGATGCATAGATGTACGCACATCGGCAGCGCCCGGACTGCATCCCTACAAGATTTCTTCTGTACTGGCGCTTGCCAATCACATCATTGCTTGCTGATGGATTGACAATTACAGTGGCTCCTGCTCTGCTCAATAATCCACTTGGTGGACTGTCAACCCACAGATCTTCACAGATCTCGGTTCCGATAACAATGCCGTCATCCCCACGGAGGAGAAGTTTCTCAGAAAATGGGACAATGCTTCCACAAAAACTGATGGTATCTGTTTTACGGCAAGTGGATGATACAAACCATCTTTTTTCATAGAATTCTCCGTAATTTGGAATGTATGTCTTTGGTACAACACCAATGATTGATCCACCCTGCACATATACGGCACAGTTGTACAATTTGCCATGTTCTTCAACCGGCATTCCAACGCATACCAGTATAGATTTCTTTGCTGTGGCTGCTTTTACATCGCGGAAAGCATATTCTGCCTGCTTGATAAAATCATTTCTTAAGAACATATCTGCGCAGGTGTATCCTGTAATACTTAATTCCGGGAAAACAATAAGCTGTACGTGCTCTTCCTCTGCCTTATTGATATATTCAATAATCTTTTCTGCATTTTTGAACACATTCCCTACTTCTACAGAAAATGTTACTGCAGCTGTTTTGTAAAATCCATATCCGTGTTCTGGTTTTCGATCCATACGTTATCCCTCCTGTTCATTATTCATACGCCAGTCGATGCATCGTTTCAGATAATGTACATAATCCGGGTTTTTACACATTCCCTTGCCCGGGGTATCGGAAATCTTTGCGACATCCATACCGTTGCACAGCGTGGTTTTCATGACGATATTCAGTGCCGGTACCTCCGTATCAT